>Ga0265292_1000051_pt1 | contig 265562 bp, 267 predicted proteins | sample Munlanlewell296A_FD_189080 | JGI IMG/M metagenome (GOLD analysis project Ga0265292, IMG submission 189080) | Leachate microbial communities from a municipal landfill in Southern Ontario, Canada - Leachate well 296A | ecosystem: Engineered > Solid waste > Landfill > Unclassified | place... | reverse complement strand
AATATTTATTTCGGTCGCAAAATGCTTATTTTGGACCTAATGGAAAAACGCGCTTCGGATTTTTGGCACTGGAAAACGATTTTTGCCCTTACTCCGCGAGACGAATCAACCATTTCCGCCTGCAAAAACCGCGATGAAATAATTTCCAAAATGAAAAAGACGGCGGGAGATGACTTTGATAAATTATACACGCTGTTTAAATTATTGAATGTCTGTTATGAATTCCGTGACAATGTCAGGCGCGTCAAAGAGGAAGTAGAGAATAAAATTTGCCGTGATATTCAACTGACATTTGATCAGTGCGTACAAATTCTAAACGCCGCCGCCCCGAATAGTAACTTGTATAGTAAAGCATTTCAAGAAATATCGGTTTATATATCGGATGAGTTCGGACAAAAAACCTAGAGCGCAGATACGATATGCCGTCGACCGGCCGGAGTAGAACTCCGGCCATTTTTTATCCTTCACAAGTTTTTGTAAAGGACTCGTTGACAATAAATTTTTTATATATTAGCATTACAATCATAATAAATCAGCTAATAATGAATATATTGCGAATAAATGAATAAGCGAATATACGAATAAAAACAGGAATTTAGATTATTTATTCGTAAATTCGTATTAATTCGTTATTCGTTGATAGAGCGAAGCGATGCCAAGAACAAAATCAGCAAAAAAAGCTTTGAGACAAAGCGAGCGGAAAAGAAAAATAAACGCGAAAAGAAAAATTGATTTGAGAAAAGTTCTCAAGGAATACAAAAATCTCCTTGAAGCAAAAGACAAAGAAAAGGCGAGAGAGCAACTGAAAACCGTTTATAAAAAATTAGACAAGGCCGCGAAAGTAAAAATAATAGCAAAAAACAGAGCGGCCCGGCTTAAATCTCGCTTAACTAAAAAACTCGCTTAATGGCGAGTTTTTTAGTTTTTTCTAATGGAGCCTATAACGGCTTTCTTAATTAGATTTTGCCTAAATCCTAAATTCTAACTACTAATTACCTGTTATTTCTCCGCTAAAGCTTTTATCGAAAGTCCAATTTTCCCGTTTTCAACTTTTATAATTTTTGCTTTCACAACATCGCCCAATTTAAGGACTTCGTTAATATCTTTTACAAATCCGCTTTTTACTTCTGAAATGTGAATCATTCCGTCGTTGCCGCCTCCTAAATCGACAATGGCGCCGAATTCCAAAAGTTTGATAATTTTCCCTTCAATAATTTCGCCGATTTCGAATTCCTTTGTTAAGGATTGGATAAAATTAATCGCCGCTTGAGCTTGTTCGGGAGTAGTGGCGGAAACAAAAACTTTTCCGGTTTGTTCGATATCTATCGTCGTAACGCCGGTGTCTTTAATTATCATATTGATCATTTTTCCACCCGGACCGATAACTTCGCCGATTCTTTCCGGACTAATATTGATTGTCAAAATAATTGGCGCGAACTCTGAAAGTTTCTCCCTGGGCTTATCAATAACTGATTTCATAACTTCTAAAATCTCAAGTCGAGCTTTTTTGGCTTGAACCAGCACGTCATGCAAAATATCTGCGGTAACACCTTCAATTTTCACGTCCATTTGCATAGCGGTAATTCCATCGGTTGTACCCGCAACCTTACAATCCATATCCCCGTAGTGATCTTCCGGACCTTGAATATCGGTTAAAACTTTATACTTGCCTTCGCCGGCAATAATACCCATCGCAATGCCCGCCACAGGCTTTTTAATAGGAACACCTGCGTCCATTAGCGATAACACCGACGAGCAGACAGTTGCCATAGAAGATGACCCATTTGAAGATAAAATCTCTGAAACAACGCGGATAGTATAAGGAAATTCCTCTTTTGAGGGGATTATTGACCTTATGGCTTTTTCCGCCAAAGCGCCGTGGCCGATTTCTCGACGCCCTGGTCCACCCATTCTGCCTATTTCGCCGACCGAGTAGGGCGGAAAATTGTAATGAAGCATAAACCTGCGTTTTCCTGAAACTTCCATTGTTTCTATCATTTGTTCTTGCCCAGGAGCGGCCAAAGTTGTAACTGCTAAGGCCTGCGTACTACCCCTAAAAAATAGAGCCGATCCGTGAAGCCGTTTAAACAAACCGACTTGGCCGAAAAGCGCTCTAACCTCGTCGAGTTTTCGAAAATCCGGCCTCATATCTTTTTCCAAAACATTTTTGTGGATAAGCGCGTCGATTTCTTCCTCTACGATAAAATCGATTCCTTCTGGAATTAGCCCTTCAGAAACCAAATGCTCTTTCAAATCTTCCTTTAACTTGCGCAGACTGTCGTGTTGCTCGACTTTATCGGAAACATAAATTGCATTTTCTAATTTATTTTTTAAAAATTCCTGAACTTTATGCTTTAAATTCGGATCCGGCTCAACAAGAAGCACTTCGGCTTTTGGTTTGCTTATTTTGGAAACAATTTCTTTTTGAAATTTTATCAATTTTTTTAGTTCTTCCTGGGCTGTTTCAAATGAACTAATAACTTCTTTTTCGGAAACTTCGTTCGCCGCCAGTTCTATCATATTTATTTTATTTTCATTTCCGGCGACAAAAGATTCAAATAGAAATTCTCCGCCGTTAATTTCCGTCTTGGTTGGATTAATCATTAAATTTCCATCCTTCACTTTTGCCAATCTAACTCCGGCAACTGGCCCATTCCACGGAATATTGGAAATCGCCAAAGCGGTTGAAGCGGAGAGAAGGGAAATAAAATCCGGATCGTTTTCTTCGTCGTAAGAAAGAATGGTGATAACAATTTGAACGTCTCTTCGCATCCGCGAATTAAAAAAAGGCCGGAGCGCACGATCAATCATTCTTCCGGAAAGAATAGCTTCTTCCGAAGGCCGGCCTTCGCGCCTTATAAATCGGCTGCCGATTATTTTTCCGGCGGCATAAAATTTTTCTTCGTAATCAACTACTAAAGGAAAATAATCCGTATCGCGGTCTTTTTCGCCCATCGTGGCGGTTACCAGAACCACTGTATCGCCGTACTGGCCTAAAACAGCCGAGTTGGCTTGCTCGGCGATTTTTGAAACTTTTAAACTCAAGGGTTTCCCTTGAAAATCAATTGAAAATTCTTTTTCGTTCAACATACGTTTCACTCTATCAACTAATAACGAATTTGTTTCGAATAAACGAATAAAATCCATTTCTAAAAATTCGTAAATTCGTACAAATTAGTTATTCGTTGATTTATTATTTTTTTATCATTATTCTGGGATTTTTTTCTAAATTAATAAAAAGATCGGCTGCTTCTTTTAATTTCGATGAAGTATTATAACTGAAAGCGGCAACTTCAACAATCCTGCCCATGCCCCACTGAATATACTCAACAAGCGGTTCAAAATCGCCGTCACCGGTGACTAAAATTATGACATCCAAAAAACTGGACATACGCAAAGCGTCAACAGCCATACCCACGTCCCAGTTGGCTTTTTTAACGCCACCCGGAAAAATCTGGATATCTTTCATTCTTAGTTCCACGCCGGCCTTCTCTAAGGCTTCAAAAAAAGACGCTTCGCCGGTAGGCGCTGATTTATCGGAGGTCTCGCTTTTGACGACATAGCCCAAAGCCCTAATTAATTGACGGCCGTCAACAAGAGTTTTTATGAGCTCCCTGTAATTTACCTTGCCGCCGTAAAGGTGCTTAGCGGAATGATAGAGATTTTGGACATCTATAAAAATGCCGACTCTTTGATTTTTATTTCTCATGCCGAATTTTATTTTTTAAGTCCAAGTTTTTTAACAATCTTGTCGTAAGAAGATTTTCTTTTCGTTGAAAGATAGTCAAGAAATCTTTTTCTCTTGCCAACCATCTGAAGCAAACCCCTTCTGGAAGAATGGTCCTTGAGATTTTTTTTAAGATGCCCTGTAAGCTCGCTAATTTGCTTAGTTAAAAAAGCAATCTGAACCTCCACAGAACCGCTGTCTTTTTCGTGGATAGCGTGTTCTTTGGTTAAATTTTTCTTCTGAAGTTTAGTTAACATACGTTTTTAAAAGATATCATTTAAACAAATTTTTGTCAACCAGGTAGTGAATTTTGGCTCACTTTTTTATTAATTTTATTAAGTAACCACTACCTAAATATGATAAAGTTTCCAATCCCCCTCTATTCAAAAACATAGGAAATTATATTTTTGCACCGCCCTAAGCGGTGCAAGCCAAAATCTACTACCTGGTCAATAAAAATGCTTTGCTTTAATAAAACATGTTATAAAACTATTTCGTTTTGCGACAGAACAATGGTAAAATTTTGAAAATGGCCGACATAAACAAACTCCTCAAAAACTACCTTGATTATCTGGAAATCGAACGGGGAAGAACTCGAAAAACCCGTGAAAATTACGAAAGATATTTAAAGAGATTTATTGAATTCGCGAAGATAAAATCAGAAACAGACATTGATTTGGATAAAGTAAAAGATTTCCGGATTTATTTGGCGCGCGTGGAAAATCCCAAAGAAGAAATCGGGGGGTACAAAAAAACAACCCAAAGTTACTACATAATAGCGCTTAGAAACTTTTTGAAATTTTTGGCGAAAAACGACTACAGAGTTTTGGCTTCGGAAAAAATCGAGCTTCCCAGAATTCCAGACCGGCAAATCAATATAATGGAATACTCGGATTTGGAGCGGCTTATGGCAGCGCCCAAAACAAACGATTTAAAGGGTCTGCGCGATAAAGCGATTTTGGAGGTTTTATTTTCAACCGGACTTCGCGTTTCGGAATTATGCTCTTTAAGCCGTTATTTTGATTTAAACAGGGGGGAGATTTCCGTGCGAGGCAAGGGTGGGAAAATAAGAGTTGTGTTTTTATCCGAGTCCGCCAAGAAAGCTATTAAAAATTATTTGGATAAGCGAACTGACGCCGAAGAAGCATTATTTGTAAGCTTTACCAAAGCAACCCGTTCGACAAACTCAGGGCAGGCAAATCCGAAAGTTATCGGCCGAATTATTCCGCGCACAATCCAGCGCTTGATAGATTTTTACGGCCGAAAAGCGGGGATACCGCAAAAAATCCACCCGCATTTACTCCGGCATAGCTTTGCCACCGACTTATTAATCGGAGGAGCGGATTTAAGGTCTGTGCAAGAACTTTTAGGTCATAGCAATATTTCCACAACCCAAATTTACACGCACTTAACAAATAAGGAACTCAAAGAAATACATAAAACTTTTCACGGAAGAAGAAGGGGATAATTTGTGTCCTCGGTGGGAGTCGAACCCACAACCCTTGCGGGACAGCGTCCTAAGCGCTGCGCGTATTCCATTTCCGCCACGAGGACATTATTAAACACACAAATTATACATTATTAACTAATCCTTGTAAGTAATGGTGAGCCCTGCCGAACCATTGACTTTTAAATAATTTTATTGTATTATATCGCAGTATTTTGGATTAGACAATCCCGCACATACTTTTTATGTATGGGGCGAACTATTCCAAAATTTGCTCTTATAAATAGTTTAGTTCACGTTAATAATTCTGAAAATATCCGAATCCTGAAAGGGGGATACGACCATGGCAGAGGAAAAGAAGATTGATACCAGCGTTGGTGAAGTTGGAAAAGAAATCGGAATCGGGGTCGGGCTTATCGCCGGTTTTGAACTTCTGAAAAAAGCCTGGGGACTTATGAAGGTGGGGTCAAGGACCGCTGCTGCCGAAGTAATTCGAGAAGTGGGAAGCAAAGCGGCTGTGGAAACCGCCAAAAAAGTGCAGGAGAAAATGAGCGATCATTACCGCGCTAAACTTCTTGTTTTTCTACAGAAGATGGAGTCTTCCACGGAACCGAGGCAACAGAGCGCAGCAAAAAACATCAGAAAGAGGCAGGAGGATAGGCAGTTTTGTCGGCCTCGGCCTTATACTAGCGAAGGAGACTACCGACCCGGCGAAGAAAATCTTCTTGTGGATTGTCTCGGAAAGGTTTTAATACTCAAAGAACCCGAGAAAGAGGCGGCGGCAACAGAAGAAGAAACCGTCAAATTCTTCGTCTGGCTCGGCGAACTCCCGCCCCAAGAATTCGACAGCGCGATTGAGTTTCTCAACCACGATATAGTTATGCAGTGGCTGAGAATACTTGGAATCCGTTTCAACGAAGTATTTGGGGTAATTGGTTCAGAACTTCAACCCCTTAACGACAATTGGGCCAAATGGCTCAATAACCGCCGCACAGCGCGCGGTCGGAAAACCAGTGAATACCGAAAGGAGGATTCTCATGCGTGAAACGCTTCGTGAAATACTCTTAACGCTGCGGCTCATTCTCGACACAATCATCACCGGCGCGGCAGATGCCGCGGAGGTCCTTGCGCTTGTCAGGGGCAGAGACAGAACAGATTTTGAAGTATATCGGATCGGGCTTTCACGGCTCGCGATTATAGCGGCGCTTCTGCCCATACCGATCCTGCTTTTGGGGATTTCCGGATACTCAATGTGGATTTCGGCTGCGGGACTTATTTGGGCGCTCTTCACAATCTTACTTTCTTTACTGGCCGCGCCGATTGCGTTAATAATCGACGCCGTCTGGCGCAGAACAACGGTGGGACTTGGGGAGCGGTATGTTCGGTTAATACTACACGTATTGTTCGCCGAGCTGTCGTTCGCTTTGATGCTCATCGTCGTTCCGATCGAGAAAAGGCCTGAATTAATCCCGTTATTATTACTCTTGGCCTTTATTATCTTTATCGGAACTCGACTTTTTGGGGGCGCTTCCATCTTTAACGGAAGGGCGATAACGGTTGTCGCATCGGTGATTTTCATAACAATCGTCATTTCGTTATTTCTCCCCCGCACAGCCGAGCTCGCAAGGAACTCGGCAAAGGGAATTGACAATGGCATAGTGACGGCCCTCACTATGAAACCATCTCTCGCAGAGGCGGGAATCGCGCCGAGCGTGCCCGTCGCACCCGGCACGCTCCCAACAAAAGGAACGATGATCATCGTCTCTGAAGAAGAAGCGGCTCGGGGATTCACCCTTGCCGCCGGAATGCGGGCCCAGACAATCACCGCCAAATCGATTGAACTGGACGCTAGCCAAGAATACCTGCTCATCGATACTCAATTCAACGAATATCGAAAGCCGGCTGGCCACGATCGATTGATTCAATCAGAATCCGGTCCTCTTACCCTGGAAGCAATACACGAAACCTTTTTCAGGATTCGCAGATCGTAATTATGACGTGAACTTCAACCAGTTCTTTGCACAGCCCCGTTCCGACCTAGGTCGGAACGGGGATTTTTTTATCCCACACACAACACAATTTGTGTACGGGACAAGGCAAAAAAATATCCCGAGTGTCGGGATATTTTTTAAATCTCTAAATAAATAAATTATAAGTTTCCGGCAATTCCTCTTATCGCGGCAACTAACCCTTTAGCAAGCAACCCAACCGCGACAGCTACAAGAGCCCAGAGAATATGATTTCTTGCCGCTTTTGTTTTTGCTTCATCTCCGCCGGAAGTTAAAAATTGAAACGCTCCCCAAACAATAAAAACAACCGCTAAGGCAATTAATAATCCTAATAAATAATTGGCCACCGTATCTAATGTGTCATACACATTAGAGAGGCCGGTTATAGGAATATTTCCAGGTTGCCCCTGGCCTGGCGGAGTAAATAATGCGGCAAACGAAAATACCGGCAACACAAGCGATAAAATCGCTCCTGAATAAATAATTTTTTGTAAAACTTTTTTCATCCCACACATAACTTACGCAATCAACATTATTAAAGTTTTTATCTTTGAATAATATTAAAAAGAGTAAATTAATTTATTTGAATCGTATCGACTCGATCTCGACCTTTTTCGCTTACGCTAATCGATGCTAATATACTAACTTATTCTAATGATACGAATAAAAATCCATTAGTATAATTAGTATGCATTCGTATATTGGTATCGCGTTATAATGTTTGTATTATCCCGTACAACGCACCGATAATCCCTCTTGCGAGTAAAATTACCAATAATCCGATAGCAGCGTATAAAACTGTTTTTTGGCCTTCTTGGAATTTTTTAGGATCGCCTGACGCAGTCATCATTTTCCACGCTCCGTAGATAACTATTATCACAGCCACTGAAACCGAAACGCCGATAAAATAATCGATGATTTTGCTTAAAACCGTGTCTAAGGTTGAGCCAGAGCCAAAGTAATTGAAAAGCTGACCTCCGCTTCCGGCCGAATTATAAGTGCCCGGCGCGGAATTATATGTGCCTGGCGCATCGGCGGCGTAAACCGATCCAAAGTAAATCAATCCCAATCCTAAGACGCCTGAAATTACTAAAGCACAAAATATATTTTTTCCCGATATAAGCTTCATTAATAGATAATTATAGATAAAAATCCTGTTTTAGCAAGGCAATTTATTCCACGGCCCTAAACTACCGCCGACAAGAACTTTCAAAACTAAATCGACTATGAATCCGGCTAAAAGTAAAATGGCTATGCCGATTAAAATTGTTCTTATTTTTCCGAGCGCGTCTTTGTATTTTGCCGGATCGCCCGCAGAAGTCATTATCTTAAACCCGGCCCAAACCAAAGCGCCCAGCGCCAAAACAAACGCGAAGACAATAACAAAATTATAAATATTTTGAGCTAATTGAAATAGATCGCAAATAGTACACTCAAGCTTGGCGGTTCCGGGACCGCATTGGACCAAAGGAGTTAGAGCAGCGCTGGTTACATTAATTAAATTAAACATTGTTTTAAAGTATTATAACACTTTTTATTACTCAAAATCCTAAACAAATTCAAATGACCAAAATATTAAATTCTAAACGTTTTGAATTTAGAACATTCGAATTTTGATATTGTTTAGAAATTAGATATTAGATATTAGGATTTAGAAATTTCTACTTGAATAGATTATTTAATTGCGAAGCGGCTTTTTCTAACGCTCGCCCAGAAGTAAGCTGGCCGCTTAAAACTGATTCAACCGCGCTTGAAAAAATCTGGCTGGTTTGATCCGGGTCCGGCTGATACCAAGAAGTTGCCGAAAGCGCTTGTTTGGCAAAAACATTCAAATCCGGATTATCTAAATATTGATTGATTAATATTTTCAAAGCCGGCGGTCGTTTTGTCGCTTGAAGATAAGTAAGAGAGTTTTGCGGATCAGTTGTTATGTATTTTATAAAATCCCAGGCAAGTCCGGAATTCAGGCTTTTAGAAGAAACCGCCAAGCCCCAATAAGCGGCGTAATTTTTAGGATTCGAAGAGTCAACCTGCGGCATTGTTGCCACAGCGAAATTCAAAAGCGGATTTTTTTGTTTGAGATACGCAATCTGGTTAGCGTAACCAAAAATCATCGCCGCCTGGCCTTGGCTGAATAAATCAAACGAGTTTCCCAAATTTTGGTTCCAAACATAATTACTGCTGGCTGGCTTGGCAAAGCCGGTATAAAAATCAAAAGCGTTGGTTGCTTTACTGCTAAAATCAGTTCTCATAAAAGTGGGGTCAACTATCAAAGAACCGTGTTGAAGCATTAACGTATTTAAAATATCAGTTGCGTTTACGATATTTTTATCAGAACTGCCGATGGCGGCGCCGGCTTGTAAAATCTGGCCGTTGGCTTGTTTTTTCGTAAGCCGCGTTGCTAAATTCGTAAAATCATTCCAGTTTTCCGGCGGAAAAACAACGGCATTAGCATTAAAAATATCTTTGTTGTAAAACATGGCAAGAGTATCAAGATATAAAGGAAGCGCGTAAACCTTGTTTTGATAAACAAAATCTTTTTCGATGCCTGAATTTTTTGGTCCTAAAGGAAAAAGCTGCTCAAATGTTGCCAAAGAAATTTGCGCGTCAGAGGCGGGCATTAAAAGATCGCCCTGTTTTATAAGCCAAGAATTATGAAACATTAAAATGTCCGGCCCTTGGTTTTTAGCCATTGCCCGGACAAAAGTATTTTCAAAATCCGCTTCGGGGATTTGTTGGTACTGAATTTGAACTTTACGATTGTAAAGTTTGCTGTAATTATCTATAACGGTTTGATAAGCGGAAACGTCATCAACTCCCCAGAAAATTAATTTTCCGGACACGGAAGTTTTTGAACAATTTTTTGTTATCGGAATAACGCAAAAAACACTTAGAACAACTAAAATGAGTACAATAACTCCGGCTCCAAATAAAACTATTTTTAGGCGATTATTATACATTGGTTAATTTTTACAGCGTAACCGCTCCTGCCAATTTGTCGCCTCCTTTAAGTGTCATAATTTTTACTCCGGAGGTGACGCGGCCGGCGGTTCTGATTTTTTTTAAAGGCGTTTTAATAATTTGCCCTTTCGTCGAAATCGCTAAAAGTTCTGTCTCTTCGAAAATTACTTGCGCGCTGACTATTTTTCCGGTTTTGGAAGTAATCTTAGCGGTTTTGATTCCCTGGCCGCTTCGCTTTTGAACTTTATATTGGCCAAGCGAAGTTTGTTTAGAAAAACCATTTTCCGTAACAATCAAAACTTTTAACTTGGAAACATTCTCTTTTGATTCTGTATTTATTATATCAAGTCCAACGACAAAATCATCTTTTTTAAGCTTGATTGCCTTAACGCCTGTGGCAATTCGGGACATAGACCGCAATTGGCTTTCTTTAAATCTTATTGACTGTCCCAGGGCGGTTACGATTAAAACTTCGTCTTTACCCGAAGACGACTTGACCCAATTAAGCACATCTCCTTTTTGCAAATTGATGCCGATAATTCCGGTGCGCCTGATATTGGCGAAATCTAGAAGCGGAGTTTTTTTAATAACCCCGTTTTTGGTGGCCATCACCAAGTACGCAGAACTGCGCTGACTCAAAGAATCCGCTGAATTACGCTGATCATTCGGCGTCTTTCCGCGCTCTTCTTGGCGTGGTTTAGCGTAAGCGACTACGGCGCTGACTTTTTCGTCAGGTGGAATTTCTAAAAAGTTTTGTATAACTTTTCCTTTAGCCTGCCTGGAAGCTGAGGGGATTTCATAAACTTTTGTCTGGAAAACCCGACCGCGTTCGGTGAAAAATAAAATATTGTCGTGGCTGTTGGCCGCGATAAAATGCGTCAATACGTCTTCTTCGCCGACTTCGGAAGCAATAAGTCCCTTTCCTCCTCTTTGCTGGCTTCTAAAAACATCGGGACTTCCTCTTTTTATGTAGCCGTTTTGAGAAAGAGTGATAACGACTTCTTCTTCGGGAATTAAATCTTCTTCTTTAAATTCCGCGAGGCCGCCGGCGACAATTTTTGTTCGCCGCTCGTCGCCGTAATTTTTTTTGATTTCCGAAAGCTCGTCTTTTATGACTTTCAAAATTTTCTGCGGGCTATACAAAAGAATTTCGAGTTCGTTTATTAACTTTTTCTTTTCTTTAAGCTCGTCTTCGATTTTCTGCCTTTCGAGCGCCGCCAACGTCGAGAGCTTCATTTCCAAAATCGCTTCGGCTTGAATTTCGGTAAGCTTGAAACGGGACACCAAATTTTTGCGCGCCTCTTCTTTGTCTTTTGATTTTTTAATCGTCTCAATGACTTTATCGATAACCGAAAGCGCTTTCGCAAGGCCTTCTAAAATATGCGCCCGCTCTTTGGCTTTGCGAAGCTCGAATTCGGCTCTTCGGCGAACAACTTCTTTTCTGTGTTCGATATACTGAGCTAAAAATTCTTTCAGCGAAAGAAGCTGGGGCTGAAGCCCGCCAACCAGCGCTATTGTGTTCAAATTAAAATTCTTTTGAAGGTCTGTGTGCTTGTAAAGCTGGTTTAATATTTTTTGCGCGGGTACGTCGTTTTTAAGCTCAACGACAATCCTTAGTCCGTCGCGATCGCTTTCATCGCGCAGATCTTTTATGCCTTGGATTTTTTTGTCGGTAACAAGCCCGGCCATTTTTATCAAAAGCTCTGACTTGTTAACTTGATATGGTATTTCGGTGATTATTATATTGAAATTATCTTTTTTTCTTTCTTCGATTTCCGCCACCGCCCTAACAGGTATAGAACCGCGGCCCGTGGAATACGCTTCAGCAATAGATTTTTTATCGTAAATAATACCGCCGGTCGGAAAATCCGGACCTTGAATAAATTTCAACAAATCCTCGGTTGTGGCTTTGGGCGAATCAATCAAATGAAGAGTGGCGTCAATAACTTCGGAAAGATTGTGCGGAGGAATACTGGTCGCCATACCTACCGCGATACCCGAAGAACCATTTAAAAGAAGGTGGGGGAGCTTAGCAGGAAGCACTGTCGGCTCTTTGGTGGTGCCGTCATAATTGTCCAACCAATTAACCGTATCTTTTTCTATGTCAACAAGAAGCTCTTCGGCGATTTTGGATAAACGGCACTCTGTATACCTGTAAGCAGCCGCCGAATCTCCGTCCTGGCTGCCGAAATTACCCTGGCCGTCAATCAAAGGATAGCGAAGAGAAAAATCCTGAGCCATTCTAACTAACGCGTCGTACACGGAAATATCGCCGTGCGGATGATAACTTTTTAATGTGTCTCCGATAACCGAGGCGGATTTTCTATGCTTGGCGCTCGCTCTAAGCCCGCTTTCCCACATCGCCCACAAAATTCTGCGATGAACCGGCTTTAAACCGTCTCTAACGTCCGGCAAGGCACGCGAAACAATAACCGACATTGCGTAATCAAGATAAGACTCTTGAAGTTCGTCGGATATTTCTCGCTTTTCAATTCCTGAGCCAACGCGAGGGTTATTTTGAATGTTTTCCGGTAATTTATCTTTTTTCATCGCTTCGCTATATCAGCGAATAACGAATTCAGCGCGAATAAACGAATTAAAAGATTCGTAAATTCGTACAGATTAGTTATTCGTTGATTTATCTATATTAATAACTCTTTCGCCGCCGATTTTGGGTATTTTAGAATACAAATCGGAAGTTAATTCACTAAATTTATATTTGATTGATTGCCCGACAACTACCGCGCCATTTTTAAAAACCGGCCAGAACGGCGCTTCGCGAGCTTCATCCGCCTCAGAAATTCCCACATCTTTAATATAAGAACTCATATACCAAATCCAGAAAAAAATGACAACTATCATCGAAGTCACGCTCAAAAAAACAATCACCTTTTTCTTTTTTCCTTCGTTTGAATGTCTTATTTTGCTTAACCAACTCATAAATCTTTGTTAAAGCGACAATACAACGACTTTTGTCGGCTTAATTTCCTCGATGTCTTTTTTCTTTATGACTAGCTTATCGATTTTTTCGACTTTCGGGGCATCAATTTCTTCCAAAAATTTTTTTATATCATCCGCTTTCCTTTTTAAGCCGGAAACTTTATAAAAAGTCGGGATAACTATCTTCGGCTGAATCTGTTTTATCAGCTTAACCGCGGTTTTTTGGTCTAAAAACGGCTCGCCCCCGGCAGGAACAACCAAAATATCGATTCCGTTTAACCCTTCCATTATTTCCGGAGAAAGCGTTTGAGAAATATGCCCCAAAAAACAAAAATTTATCCCTTCCATCTCCACCCAATAAATAGTTTTTAAAAATTTTTCAGATGATTCTTCCGCGACAAAAAAGCCTTTAACGTTTACGCTATTAAAGTCGTATTCTCCGGCTCCTAAAACTTCCGCGGCTGTCTCTTTGTCGTAATTATAAGACAAGGGAAAGGCGGTCAAAGTTTTTAAGGCCGCGTCATATTTAAAGCGCGGAGCGGTCAAGCCGCTTGTGGATTCAACCGGATCTATTAAAATAACTTGGTCGCCGGACTGCAGTTTTAAGCATCCTTCGCCGTAATAGCTTATTACCATAACAAAATATATCGCGAAGTTTTAGACGGAGCTTATATCGCGCCGAAGGCGCAAGTATCTACAAATATCAACGAGGATACTTATAGATAAACAGATATTTGCTCACTAACGCTCGCGATACTATAATTCATTGTACCAAAGAAGCTCTTGCTTTTCAATTCCTTTTTGATTAGAATTTCTTTCTATGTCTATGTCTGAAACTACAACGTTGCAAAACGACAAACAAATATCGGCAATGAATCAGCTTGCCAAAATAGCCCCCAACATGCTGAGCTTTTTAAAGCATGGTGATTTAATAGAAGCCAAGCTTTTAGCTCGGACCCCGAAAGCGGTTCATTTTGATTTGGGAAAATACGGGACCGGCATTGTGTACGGAATTGAACTTTTAAACGCCAAAAGTATTATTAAAAATCTTAACATTGGCGATCCTGTTAACGCCAAAATATCCGAAATAGAAAACAGCGACGGTTTTGTGGAGCTGTCTTTAGCAAACGCCCGTCATCAAAAGAATTGGCAGGAATTAGAGGAGTTGAAAGAAAAAAACGAGCCTATCGCGATAAAAATAACCGGCGCCAACAGCGGTGGCCTGGTGGCGGAGCTTTTGGGAATTAAAGCTTTTTTGCCGGTCTCCCATCTTTCATCCGAACATTATCCTAGAGTGGAAAAAGCGGATAAAAGTAAAATTTTATCTGAATTAAAAAAATTGCTGGGCCAGGAATTAAAAATCAAAATAATCGACCTAAACCATCGAACCAACAAATTAATAATATCCGAGAGAGAGGCGGTTGAAGGAAGCGCCAAAGACTTGATAGCTAAATATAAAGTAAGCGATGTTATTGACGGAATAATTACCGGCATCGCCGATTTTGGCGCTTTTATCCGGTTCACCGACAATCCGGCTATCGAAGGATTGATACACGTTAGCGAACTCGACTGGCGATTAATAGACAGCCCCAAAGAAATCGTCCAAATAAACGAAGTGGTTACAGCTAAAATAATAGAAATAAAAGAAGACCGAGTTTTTCTATCTTTGAAAGCCTTGAAAACAAATCCGTGGGAGACTGCTGGCGATAAACTCAAAGAGGGGCAGGATATTACGGGCGTTGTCCATAAATTTAATCCGTTCGGCGCTTATGTTGATTTGGAAAGCGGCTTATGGGGACTGATACACGTTTCGGAATTCGAATCGCTTGAGAAAATGAGGGACAAACTTGAAATTGGGAAAACATACAATTTCGTAATCGAATCGATAAAGACCGAGGAGAAAAGAATTGTACTGAAATTAAAAAAAGAAGAGTAAATCCCACACATAACAAGTTATGTGTGGGATAAACAAAAATGGTCGCCTTAGGCGACCTTTTTTGATTGAAATTTATTATGGAAAAATTGATTTCATTTTTCTTGCAATGTATTATTTGGTATTATTTAAAATAAGATTATAAATACACTAACAGGATGAAATTGACTTTTTGTGGCGGGGCCGGCGAAGTAACGGGCTCCAATTATTTATTAGAAAGCGAGGGCGCGAAAGTTTTAATTGACTGCGGGCTTTTTCAAAGCGGAGCTTTTTGCGATCCCAAAAATTTTGCAGATTTTCCTTATGACCCGAAAACAATCGACGCGGTTTTTGTTACGCACGCGCACATTGACCACACCGGCCGATTGCCCCTTTTGTATAAAAGAAATTTTAAAGGAACAATTTATTCGACACCGCCGACAAAGGACTTTGCCGAGCATCTTCTGATAGACTCCGAAGGAATTTTAAGAAAAGAATTTTTGAGAGAGAAAAAACCTCCGCTTTATTCTCTTTCTGATATAAACGAAACATTAAAACTCTGGAAAAAAATCAGCTACCATGAAACTCTTCGCGTCAAAGATTTAATAATCGAATTTTTCGACGCCGGCCACATTTTGGGCTCTGCTTTTATTTCCATAACTTCCGACAGCGGGAAAAAAATCGTTTTTTCCGGCGATCTGGGAAATTGGACGGCGCCGATGATTAAAGACACGGAGCCGATAAAAGCCGCTGATTACGTATTAATTGAGTCCACTTACGGCAACCGCCTGCACGGAGATTTCTCAAAGAGAAAAGACGAGCTGGAAGACGCCATTGAAGAAACGGTGAAAAGCAACGGAGTCTTATTAATCCCGGCTTTTGCAATGGAAAGAACGCAGGAACTTTTATATGAATTGAACGATCTGGTTGAAAAAGGGAAAATTCCGAGAGTGCCGATTTTTATAGACAGCCCGCTGGCCATAAGATTAACCGATGTTTATAAAAAATTTTCGCAAGACCCTCTTTACTTTGATAGCGAAGCCATTGCCCGGCTTAAAGGAGGCGACGAGATTTTCGATTTCCCGGGACTAAGAACATCTCTAACCGTCGAGCAATCAAAAGAAATTAATTTAGTAAAGCCGCCGAAAATAATAATCGCCGGCTCGGGAATGAGTAACGGCGGAAGAATAATTTTCCACGAACAACTTTATTTGTCCGATCCCAAAAACACGATTTTGTTTATCGGCTACCAAAGCAAAGGGACTTTAGGAAGAAGCATCAAAGACGGCGCTAAGAAAGTAAGAATTTTCGGACAAAGCGTGGATGTAAATTGCAAAGTAAAAGAAATAAGCGCTTACTCGGCGCACGCCGACCAGGCAAAACTTTTGGAGTGGATAAAACCAATCCGCGAATCTTTACAAAAAGTTTTTATCGTCCAAGGCGAAGAAGAAGAAATGGTTCCTCTTGCCAATAAAATGAAAAATGAAATGACGATAGACACGCAAATCCCTAAAGAAGGAGAATCCGTTGTGTTATAATTAAATAATGCTTAATAAGGAAATTCATCTTTCTAATAAAATCTTTGAAAACCACCGCGAAAAAGCGCTTCGCGACGGGTTCGGGGAGGCGTTAGTTGAACTCGGAGAAGAAAACAAGGACGTGGTTGTTTTGTGCGCGGACTTAAAAGAATCAACCCGCTGCCATTGGTTTGCCGATAAATTTCCCGAAAGATTTTTTGAGGTTGGTGTTGCCGAACAAAACATGGCAACAATCGCCGCCGGACTGGGAGTGGCCGGAAAAATTCCTTTTATTTCTTCTTACGCGGTTTTTTCTCCTGGCAGAAATTGGGAACAAATAAGAACTACTATCGCTTATAACGATTCGAATGTAAAAATCGCGGGACACCACGCCGGAATTTCGACCGGAGCTGACGGCGCGACTCATCAGGCAACCGAAGACATTGCCACAATGCGGGCAATGGCAAATATGAAAGTAATCGTTCCACTTGATTATCAGGAGGCAAAAAAAGCGACTCTAGCGGCCGCCAAAATCTGGGGGCCTGTTTATATAAGGCTGGCCAGAGAAAAAACTCCGGAAATAACAACCGAAAAAACCCGTTTTGTTCCGGGAAAATCTTATGTTTTGTGGGAATCAAAAAAATCGCAGGCGGTGATTATCGGCGCCGGACCATTGCTTTATAACGCGCTTCTGGCGGCAAAAGAACTGGAAAAAGAAAAAATCGGGGTGGTAGTTTTAAATTCCCACACTATAAAACCTCTTGATGAAAATAAAATCGTTGAATTGGCGAAAAAATACCGAGCAGTCGTAACAGTTGAAGAACATACTATAATAGGAGGGCTGGGATCAGCCGTGGCAGAAACCTTAGCAAAACACGCGCCGACAGTGATGGAATTCGTGGGCATTAAAGACGTTTTTGGACAAAGCGGGGAGCCGAAAGAACTCATTGAAAAATACGAATTGGGGGTTGATGATATAATAAAAGCAACAAAAAAAGCCATTAGAAGGAAGTAGGAATTAGTAGTTAGTAGTTAGTAGTTAGTAGTTAGGAACTAGTAGATGAAAATTAAGAAACGGAGTGGACTATGGAGAAGACTAAAACATTCAGAGATTTGATAGTTTGGAAAAAATCAATGGAACTAGTTCTTAAAATTTACAAATTAACCGAAAATTTCCCCAAATCAGAGCTTTATGGATTAACAAGTCAAATAAAAAGATCCGCAGTCGCAATTCCTTCCAATATAGCCGAGGGGTACATTAGGAGCCACACTAAAGAATACGCTCAATTCATAAATATTGCTTTTTCTTCTGGGGCAGAATTAGAAACACAATTAGAAATATCTAAAATGGTCGGGTATATTATGAATAAAGATTACGAAAATGCGGTTTCTTTGCTTAATGAAGTTATGAGAATGTTGAACAAATTATCGCAAGTTCTAAAAACTAACTCCTAACTACTAAATTCTAACTGCTATGTTATTCGACATAATCACAATAGGAACAGCGACTCGAGACGTTTTTTTAACGGGCAAACTTTTTAAAGTCATAAAAGACCCGAAACACTTGAAAAAAATCGGAATTTTAACCGGAGAGGCCGAATGTTTTGCTTTAGGCTCGAAAATAGAAATAGAAAAACCAATTTTTACAACCGGAGGGGGAGCGGCAAACGCGGCCGTAACCTTTGCCAGACAAGGACTAAAAACAGCTTCTTTGATGAAGCTGGGAAAAGATCCGGAAGCTGAATCTCTTTTAAAAGAACTGAAAAAAGAGAAGGTTTTTTCGCTTCCTATTTATGACAAAGAGTCGAACACAGCTTATTCGGTCGTGCTTCTGGCGCCGTCGGGAGAAAGAACTATTTTAGTTTACAGAGGCGCTTCCAAAGATTTAAAAATAAGCGAGATTCCTTTTAATAAAATAAAATCCCGCTGGGCTTATATTTCTCCGGGAAATATTCCGTTTCCAACGCTTCTTAAAATTTATTCGCATTTGGAAAAACAAAATACTCTTATCGCTATAAATCCCTCAAAGTATCTTATAGAAATGGGCATCAAAAAACTCAAGCCCATTTTATCAAAAAGCAAGGTTGTGATTTTAAACCGAGAAGAAGCGTCATGTCTGACAAAAATAAATTACCGGAATGAAAAAGAAATTTTCAAACGGCTGGACAAAGCGGTTTTAGGCATCGCGGTAATGACCGGCGGACCCGAGGGAGTTATTGTTTCGGACGGAAGAAAAATTTATCAAGCCGGAATTTTCAAAAACAAAAAAGTTATTGACCGAACAGGAGCAGGCGATTCTTTTGGAAGCGGGTTTGTTTGCGGGCTGATTCGCAGAAACGAAAAATGCGATAAAAATAAATGCGCCCCCGCCAATCTCTCATACGCGATACGACTTGGCACGGCAAACGCAACTTCAAATCTTGAAAAAATCGGGGCCACAGAAGGGCTGCTCACAAAAAGCGATTTTGAAAAAAATCCGAGATGGAAGGCTTTAGAAATAACAGAGAGATTCCTGTAAATCCCGTTAGAAGTCGCGGACGCACCGCGCGCGCCCTACTTCTAACGGGGTGAATATGAGATTGGAATTTATCGGAATTTTAGTGTTAAATAAATAGACAATGAATCCCGTTAGAAATAAAACCCAGTACCACAATTTATGCTAAATAATATACCACACAAAAATAAGTCGTTAATTAAAACATGGCATCTGTGCCATTTCTAACGGGATGAACAACATAGAAAATCACCGAAAACCTAAAATCTGCGTTTCTGGAACAGCGGAATTAAGCGACTTCAGCAAAAATACCAATTTAATTGCCGAGAAATTGGGCGAGGAAATAGCCAAACAAGGCGCGATTTTAGTTGACGGCGCCACAACCGGCTTTCCACAATGGGCGGCAAAAGGAGCTAAGAGCGCGGGCGGATTCGTAATCGGCTTTTCGCCGGCGGACACGGAAAAAAACCACGTTGAATTATTCGGGTTGCCGACCGATTATCACGATGTGATAGTTTATACGGGCTTTCATTATTCAGGACGAAATTTAATTCTTACCCGGTCATCCGACGCAGTCATTGTCGGCCCGGGAAGAATAGGCACTATCAACGAATTCACCATAGCCTTTGAAGATAATAAGCCTTTGGGGATTTTGGAAGGCGATTGGGATACGGACGAAACCTTTAAAATGCTTATTGAAAAATCTCATCGCGCCCAAGAACGGAAAGGAAAAATATTTTTTGATTCCGATCCTAAATCATTGGTTGAAAAAATAATTGAGGCAATCAGTAAGGAAACCATAAAATACGAATAGGTCTTACAAATTATTTATTTAACAATCTCAAAAGGTCGAGAATAAACTCATCGAGATAAATAAAATAAAAATGGCCAGCTCAAAAAAAGAAAAACCGATCGGCAAAACAACCCACTATTACGGCAATATTAACGTGGCGATAGTTAAATTCAACAAAAGCGTGGATGTCGGCGCTAAAGTCCATTTTAAGGGAGCTCACACCGATTTCGAACAAGAAATCAGCTCTATGCAGTTTGACCACAAAGATATTTCTTCCGCTAAAAAAGGGCAAGACGTGGGCATAAAAGTGAACGAAAAAGTTCACGAAGGCGACGAAATTTTTGAAGCCTAATCTTTAAACTTTTTAATTGCTAAATTCATGAGGTCGTTTTTGCTGTCCGCCGGACTACTGGTCGGATCAATCATCGGGGCGGGGATATTTTCTCTGCCGTATGTTTTTTTAAAATCCGGATTTCCAGCCGGAATTATTTATCTTTCGGTTTTGGGAATTTGCACTTTTTTAATTCATTTAATGTACGCGGATACCATTGCGAGAACCAGCGAAACGCACCACCGCTTTCCGGGATACGCCAAAATTTATTTAGGAGAAAAATCCGGACAGCTTGCCGGAATTATAGTATTTCTGGCAAACTTTTTAACGCTAACGGTTTATTTAATCCTTTCAATAAGTTTTTTCAATTTAATCAGCCCGCAGTTTCCGCTGTACTACAAATTTTTAATTTTTTGGCTTTTAGGGTCGCTGACTATTTTTTTAAAAATCGAGAAAGCGGCTTTTTTTGAAATACTGACAACCTCGCTGACAATTGCGGTAATTATCGCGGTGTTTTTAGCCGGATATTTTTATGGACTGCCCGCAATAAATTCGCCGTCTATATCTTTAAACAATTTAGCCTTGCCTTTCAGCCCGACTTTATTTTCTTTATTGGGACTCGGAGCTATTCCCGCGCTTCTGGTTTATTTTAGAGAAAAAAACCTGCCTTTTAATAAAATCAAACGCGTGCTTTTGATATCAACTTTGATTGTCGTTGTTGCTTATATTTTATTTGTTATAGGAATCAGCCGGCTTTCGGGAACGGTTTCCGAAGACGCAGTTTCGGGGCTCATCGGAAATATTTCTCCGTCAATTTTATTTTTCCTTGGAATCTTCGGAGTTGTTTCGCTTTTGGACTCTTATATGTCAGTTGCTTTTGACGCGGAAAAAACAATGCATTATGAATGGAAGCTGCCAAAGTGGCTTTCTAAAAGTTTTGTGGTTTTTCTTCCGCCGTCTCTTTATTTTCTGGGATTTCAAAATTTTCTTTCTTCAATCGGCGTTGTCGGCGGAATCTTATTTAGCTTGTGGGGGATAATGACAGTTCTTGTGTGGGAAAAAGCTTCGGCTTCGCCCTGCCCGACGCAAATTGTCGAAAAAATCCCTGCTCCGGTTATTTATTTTCTTTTAGCCGTCTTTACCGCGGGAATTGTTTATGAGATTATTTACGCGTTAGCGTAAATTAGCCACTAGCCAATAGGGTATAGCCACTAGAAAAACTGCGCTCGTAGTTCAACTGGATAGAACGTCGGCCTCCGAAGCCGGAAATTACAGGTTCAAATCCTGTCGAGCGTACAATTCATAACTTTGAATATAACACAACGGAATACTATTATATATACAAATGACAAAAGCGATATTTTCAAAAGACCACAAATACACAATTGAACAGCTCAAGAAAGCCCGTCTTGAAGCGGGTTTGGATCAAGCCGATGTAGCGAAGCTTCTTGGTAAAACCCAACCTCACATCTCAAAAATTGAAGCCGGGCAAAGACGACTTGATATTACGCAACTTAAGGAATTTTCAAAAGTATATAAAAAAGACTTATCTTTTTTATAAAATAACTATGCAAAAACGAACACTCACTCAGATTAAAAAAGCATTGAAAGAGCTGTCCGAAAAAGGATGGATTAAATCAAATCGTTCACACAATACAGGTATTGGCAAAACACTTGAAGATTATCTTGGCATTACTGAAAACAATATCGCATTGCCGGATTTTGGAGTTATGGAATTGAAATCACAAAGAGCAGGTACGGCTTCCATGATGACTCTATTTACCAAGAAGCCGGAAGGAATCACTAATGCGGAAATCTTGAAAAGATTTGGCTATCCCGATCCTGAATATCCACAACACAAAATACTTCATCAAACTATAAATAATGGCAAGAAAAATGGTCGCGGTTTTCATTGCAAAATAGATGAAAAGCAAGGCAAGTTACTCATTCTCAAAAATAGAACGACACTTGGATATTACGAATTAGATTTTTTGAGACTAAAGGCGACGGAGAAAATTGGAAATGGCCTCATCCTTGTCTTTGCAAATTGTAAAAAAGAAAAAGGACAAGAATATTTCCACTACACGGAGGCATGGCTATTAAAGGATATAGATCCAAAACAATTTCTCGCACTATCAAAATATGATATTCGTCTTGGTGTTTACAGAACCGGAAAGAACGCAGGTAAACCACATGACCATGGCTCTGCTTTTCGCCTCACTCGTCTTTCTGAAAAGACCTTTCCTCTTTTATTCAAAACACACAAGCGTATTCTCTAGTTTTTCCTCAACACAACGATACTTTCTTTGTTCATTGTCTCCTCTAAAGCGCCTACGATATTTGTCGGTGAATTTTTGATTGGCATTCTCTTGCCGGGGATATTTCGCACTATTATATCCTCGCAAGTAAAACCTATCTTTTCTGCTAATTCCGCAATAATAAAATCAGTTGGAATTCTAACTTGCTTTACCAATCTATTACCAACCACAAGGCAAAAATACTTTTTAGGTTTAAGTATTCTATGGGCTTGCTTCAAACATTCGTTCAACCCAAGATTAAAACTCAATACATCTCTCGCCCTAGCCTCGTCTTGCTTCGCAATTTTTTCTAATGATTCCTTGAGATAATCTGATGGAAGTTTATGAATTAAATCTTTAGTAGCTCTACCACCAAGTAGGTCATTATCTACGCCAGAAGCGTCATTTGGATCATCAAACACATCAATCCATTGTGCCGAAAGGCGAGAAAATTGCCCATAGGCAACAGTTGTACGGCTGTCGCCGTATGGTGGAGAAGTAATAATGCAGTCAATAGAGTTTACTTTAATTCCATTGTCTTTTGACGAATCACCATAGATTATTTTCGTCCATGAATCCTTTTTTGCATCTTTGTAAAAATCAGTCATTCCTGTGATATTTTTCTCTGCGTGTTTGCGAAATATCCCGACAACATCTGGGTCATGTTTTTCCAGTTTGTCAGCTTTCACTCGAACCAACTTAAATTCTCCAGTCTTTGTATTTGAGGAATAGCGAACCGTCTCACTAAAGGCGACCATCAAAAAATTCTGGATTGTTTCGTCTTTTATTTCTCGTATAGCTTTCTTTAGTTTTGCAAGTTTAACTATTACCTTTTCCTTGAACCAAAAATCGATATTCTTAAAATTTGGTCTTTGTATTTCGCTATCTTTAATCTTTTCTACTCTATCAAGAAAGTCGATATACTCTCTCGTTAATTTTTGAGGATTGATTGGGGTTGTTTTTGCTTTCGCAAGAAAAATAGCCAAAGGATTAAGATCGATGCCGTAGGCATTTCTTCCTATTAACCTACTTTCAACTAAAGCTGAACCAGAGCCACAAAAAATATCGCAAATTGTATCACCCTCTTTGCTATAAGTTTCTAACAACCTCCGCCCGACTTGTGGAATAAACATTGCCGGATAGGTATGTATTCCGTGTGTGTGAGATTTTGTTTTTTCTCCTCTATAATCCCATGAATAATCTATTTTGCGCACATACTTTTCATCTCTCGATTGTCCTTGATCTAGTTGTGATTCAAGATTGCGAATAATCTTAACGACAACACCTCTCACTTCTACCTCATCACGATAAATCGGAAATAGTGTCGGGTTTGCCGGTTGTAGTCTAAACTTTCCATTCTCACGATACAATTTTTTGAGTGTTGCTTGGTTATCATCTATCACAGCCACAACGGTCTGACCATTTTCTGCAACCTCTTGTTTGCGTATAACAACAATATCACCGTCAAAAATACCCTCATCAATCATACTGCTCCCTTGCACGCGCAAGGCGTAGTGCTTGCCTTGCTTTCCAATTTCATCTCTTGTGATCGTGATAGTTTCGTCTGGAAATTCTATCGCCTCAATCGGCTGTCCGGCGGCGATTGCTCCGAGAATAGGTATTTCGATAGTTTGTTTTGCTTCTACTGTTGAAACGGCACGGGGTTGATTGTGTTCTTTATTCAGAAATCCTGCGTCCTGCAATTTACTTATGTAGTAATGAGCGGTTGAGACAGAGGCGAGTTTAAACTTCCTTTTGATCTCGTCGAGAGAGGGGGCATAGCTAAGCTTCGCTATATATTTTTTTATAAAATCGAGGACTTGTGTTTGCTTTTTTGTGAGCATATATGCTATTATAGAAAATAATTAGAATGTATACAAGCCCAAGTTATCCCCAACAATAATTATGAGTTTAGGAAGAAATGACCCATGCCCCTGTGGTAGCAACAAAAAATATAAAAAATGTCATATGAATACACGCACAGAAGTAGGGGTACTTCGAAAAGCATATGATATAGGACAAGGCGATGATTTTTACGCTCGTTTTCTTATGGGACACGGCAACATTCGCACTTGTGCATATGGCAGAGATAAACAATTAGAATACGACAAAAGTTTTCACCCTGTCTTTCAAAACCTTGTGGAAATGAAGATAATAAAAGATAAGTGTGCCAAAGTTATCTCAAAACATATCGAAGCGATACAATCAGGTTCTGACGGAAAATATCATGGTAATCAAATTGATGTAAATGAACCAATAGACGATGAATTAAATATTCTATTTAAAGACTTCTTTATTAGAGGTCAAATGGCTGTGGGCGCACTTATTAAACATTCGCTTTATATGGAATCTAACATCGGGTTTCTTTTTAGTGAGGATGAGAAAAAATTTCGTAGTGGATTGAAAAATTTTATCCTAAAAGAAAACGATGATAGATTTAAAGCACTAAGTGCTTTTATCTCGAATCATAAGACAGCTTGGTATGCTTCATTTCGAGAAATGAGACGTAAGATCGAACATGAAGGTTGGTCTTTGCCAAATCTAGGATATTCACTTGATGAAAATATGAAGGTAAAGATCCACTTTCCAACATTTTCAAATAAATCTATGCCTGAAGCTCTTGAGGCATATTGGCAAAGTATGACTTTATTTTGCGAAGAAGTTGTTGTGTTTCTACTGAGCTTAAAGCTAAAAGATTATATGATTATCGTTTTTGTACCCGAAGACAAGCGTGATAAACATATGCCCGTTCGCTATATGGTAAGTCATAAAGATTTTCCGGGTGTTCTGTTGCAATGCGGATAAAGGGAGCAATCCCCGCCGTTTTATAATATCTCCTAAAAACGGCGGGGATTTGTGCGCGAACGGGAGGGTGGGTCAAAACCTCGCGATATCTTTAATCGTTATTACAAGCATTAAAACAAGAAGTAGCGCCAGGCCGATGGCGTTGGAGTATCGTTCGAATCTTGGAGAAAGAGGCGAGCCTTTTATTTTCTCGATAATCAAAAACAAAATACGTCCGCCGTCTAAAGCCGGAAAAGGAAAGATATTTATCGCCGCCAAATTTAAGGAAATTAACGCCAGAAGCTGGAATAAATAAACTATCCCCAGCTTGCTGACTTCTCCGGTGATTTTTACAATCCCGACAGGGCCGGTTAGCCCGGCTAAACTACCCTGCCCCAAAAACACCGCTTTAACAAGATTGAATATCGCCACATAAATCATTGAAAAAATTTCAAACGCTCTTTTCAAGCCCTCCCAAACAGCGCTGAACACATTCATTTTCGGCTGGCCCGCGTCTATTAGAGCCACGCCCAAAGCGCCTTCGCCCACAGGCGGATTTTTTCTGGGCACTAAGGAAATTTCCATTTCTTCACCTCCTCGATTTATTTTTAAATTCACTTTTTGACCGCGATGCTGATCTACAAAACTTATAAAATCTTTGGTTGTTTTAAAATCAACCAGCTTATCATTGGCCGAGATACCGCTTTCAGCGGCTGGGCTGCCCGCTTTAACGTCGGTAATAAAAACCGCCTGCGGAATGCCTATCGAAAAAACAATTGAAATAAGAATCCAGCCGAGAATAAAATTCATCACCACGCCGGCGGCGATAATAATGATTCTTTTCCAAATCGGCAAAAATAAAAAATTCCTCGATTTATTTTCTTTTGAAAGAATTTCGTCTTTATCTTCCTGATCTTCACCATAAATTTTCACAAACCCGCCGAAGGGAAGCGCGTTAATACTATAAACGGTTTCTCCTTTTTTCTTTCCCCAAATTTTAGGCGGAAGGCCGAATCCGAATTCCTGAACCCAAAGCCCGAATTTTTTAGCAGTCAAAAAATGCCCCAATTCATGGACTATGATAAAAACAGAGATGAAAATTACAACTACAATAATTCCCAATAACATAAAATATTATTCTTCTATTTCTTTAATTTTCTGTTCCAAGATCTTTTCGATTTCTTCATTAACTCGGTCAGTCACTTCCTGAATTTTGTCTTTTGATTTGAATTTGTCGTCTTCGGTAATTTTTCCGGCTTCAAATTCGTTTTTACTTTCTTTTATGGCTTCGTCTCTGTGGCTTCTTATTCCGATACGCGCTAATTCGCCTTCTTTTTTAACAATTTTAATAAGCTCTTGGCGGCGCTCTTGCGATAAAGGAGGCAAATTTATACGGATTACATTCCCATCAACCGAGCTTGAAACGTTTAAATTAGACGATTCTATGGCTTTTGCAACTATATTAACCGCGTTTTTGTCCCAAATTGATATTTGAATTTCTCTGGGCGGGGCAACGCTGATAGCGCCTACTTGCTTGACGGTCAATTTCTGCCCGTAATATTCAATCATAATATCTTCGACTAGTTTCGGCGAAGGCCTGTTGCCGCGAATAGTAGAGAGCTGAGATTTAAAATGCTCGGTAGATTCCTTTGCGCCTAACTCCAATTTTTTTAATATATTATCCATTTGTGAATTTTACCACAAAAAAATTACAAAGAAATCATTTGCCTTTTCCTTTTAAATATCCGTCAACCACTCTCATTTGAAGTTTTTTGTTTAAATTAAAACGCTTCATTAAAAAAAGGCGGTTAAGAGCTTCTTTTAACACGGAGTGATTTTTTTTAACATCCTTGCTTAGTTTTCTGATTAAATCGTTTAGTTTTTCTATTTGGTCATCGCCGTTTGATATTTTTTGTTTCTTCTCAACCTTAAATCCATTTGAAGGAAAATAAATTTTTTGAAACCGCGAAGAAACGGTTGGCAAAAGATTTTCCGGATTTTGCCCTATTAAAATTATCAGCGACTGCTTGGGCGGTTCTTCGACGATTTTTAATATCGCGCTTTGGGCTTCGGAAGTTAACTTTTCGGCTCCAATAATTATAACGGTTTTTCTTTTGGCCACAACCGGCCGATAATAAAGAAACTTTTGTAGCTCACGGATTTCGTCTATGCCGATATTTCCTTTTTCATTTGGGCCAATAACGGATAAATCCTGAAGCGGTCTTTTTGAATCGGAAAATTTTCCGGTTTCCAGAAAATTCGCCAAACTTCCGGCAAAATTAAAAATTTCTTTTTGATTTTCTCCGAAAAAAATATAGGAATGGGAGAGGTGGCCGTTTTCCGAAAGCGATTTAAAATTTTGTTCAGCTTCCTTTAAAAAATCCATAACTATTTTTTTATTATTTTCAAAACATCTTTCCCGCTTAAAATAGTCGCGTTAGGGCCAAGAATTTTAAGTCCGTTATAATTTTTGGGGTCGTGGGAAGCGGTGATTATCGCTCCTCCCAAAGCTTTAAATTTATTGGCGCAAAAATTAAGCATCGGCGTAGTGGAAAGACCGACATCGATTATTTCTAATTCGCCACCGCTCCCTTCATTAAGGCCTTTTATAAAAGCTTTTTTAAGCTGTAGCGAACTTAAACGGACATCCTGGCCAATAAAAACAGTTTTCGTGTTTGCGTGTTTGCGCGTTTGCGAGTTAAAATATTTTCCAAGAGCAAAACCGATTTCAAAAAAAGTTTTTGAATTAACCTCGGAGGGGTATTTCCCTCTAATGTCATAAGCCCGGAAAATATTTTGGGCTAAAAGGAACATATATATTAAATTTTTGCTTTTATATAATCCGCGAGTTCTTCTGTTTTTACTCTTTCTTGCTTCATTGTGTCGCGATCGCGAACAGTAACATCGCCTTTTTCCAAAGTATCGTAGTCAATGGTGATACAAAACGGAGTGCCGATTTCGTCCTGCCTTCTATAACGTTTGCCGATATTCCCGTTATCGTCAAACTCGCACATAAAATTTTGTTTCAGATTGTTATAGATTTCTTTCGCTTTACCGACCAACTCCGGTTTATTTTTAACCAAGGGGAAAACAGCCACTTTAACCGGCGCTAATTCGGGCTTAAATTTCATAACAATTCTAATTTCTTCTTTGCCGTCTTCGCCTTTTATAATTTCTTCGGTGTAGGCCTCGGCAAGAACCGCTAAAAGAGTGCGAGTTAATCCGAAGGACGGCTCAATGCAATGCGGGACAAATTTATTTCCCTCGTCATCGGCGTAACTTAAATCAACTCCGGAAAATTTAATATGCTGGCTCAAATCATAATCAGTCCGATACGCAAACCCGTGAAGTTCTCCCCAGCCCAGAGAAGGAAATTTATACTCCACATCATAAGTGTCTTTTGAATAAAACGAGCGTTCGTTGTCATCATGCCTTCTCCATCTCATATTTTCATCGGACAATCCCAAATTTTCTTTGAAAAAACTTTTTATATCTTCCATCCATTTTTCAAACGGACCTCGCCAGTCTTCTTCTGTTTTGGGAGGTTTGATAAAATATTCAATTTCCATCTGCTCAAATTCTCTGGTTCGGAAAATAAAATTGCCTGGCGTGATTTCGTTTCTAAACGCCTTGCCGATTTGAGCGATACCAAAAGGAAGTTTGGGGCGCATGGTGTTTAAAATATTTTTGAAGTTGATAAAAATCCCTTGCGCGGTCTCTCCTCTTAAATACGCGGTACTTTTTGAATCCGCCACTACGCCGATTTGAGTTTCAAAAAGAAGATTAAATTTACGCGCGTCGGTCCAGTCAAATCCGCCACAATCAGGACAAAGAATTTTCAATTCGTTCAGTTTTTGGCCGATTTCTTCAAACTTAAGCTTGGCGGTTTCGTCCACGCCGATTTTTTCTTCAAGCAGTTTATCTCCCCGATGCCTTGTTTTGCATTTTTTACAGTCAACCAAAGGATCGTTGAAATTACTAACATGACCGGACGCTTCCCAAACTTTAGGATTGGTAATAATAGCCGAGTCAAGCCCGACAACGTCATCTCTTTTCTGCACGAAAGTTTTCCACCAAGAAGAAGCGATATTATTTTTTAGTTCTGTCCCGTAGGGACCGTAATCCCAGGTATTGGCCATTCCGCCGTAAATTTCCGAGTCAGGAAAAATAAAGCCCCGCCTTTTGCAAAGCGAGACGATTTTCTCCATTGTGAGTTCCTCTTTCATCCCACACATAAAAAGGATTGCGAAACGATAGATAGTCCTTTTTTATTTTTGTTTAACCTTTTCATCCCGCACATAACGTTTTCAAATAAGTTATGCGTGGGATTAATTACTAAAATCATGTTTTTTTGTTTTATAACTTCGTTTAGAATATTAAATCCTTTTTATGTGTGGGATTCATTATTGTCTTACTGTATCAATGGTTTGAAGGGGATCCGTTCCGGCGTTCACTTGAAGATTAGTAAACTCGTCAGTTGCCGTAAGTTGCGCAGCTGACAAAATCGGAAGTAGCGTGTTGACTTGGGAAATACTGGGCGCTATTTCAACTTCAAATGTTGTTTCTATCGGTTTTCCTATTACGCCTTTATTGGCTATTACCCGCCCGATACTCCAGGAAACCTCTTGAGTTCGTTCATTATAGGTAGGGAGTCCGTCAGTGTCAATGTTAGCGGTAACGGTTCCGGTCCACGAAGCGCCGGACTGCAAAATCGCCTTAATTTTAACGTCTTTTTTATCGGTTGCGTAGTTTTTGATAATCCAATGGACAAGATACCGGGTGGGCTTATTGACTTGAGGCGGATAAAGGCCTTTTTTATTGTACTCGGCATAAGCGCTTATTTCGGTTCTGCCTCCAATTTTTGTTTCAGCGCTATTGACGCCGACTGTTTTGTCGCTGGAAATATAATAAGGAACCGTGGGCGAGGAAATTTCTCCTTCGGCTTTTAAAGAAAAATTTTTATCCGACAATTTTTTTATCGGATAAATCGCTTTTGTTTTAAAAGAAAACGAAACCGTTCCCTTCGCCCCTTGGGAAAGATTTTTAAGCCCTGGTTCCTGCGAAGCGTTCCAAATAACCGTGTTGCTGTTTGAATCGAAAAAACCATTGCCTCGATAACTCGCGAAATCAAACATCGCGCCGGAAACTTTTACTTTAATAACCGCGTCCTGTAAATTATCTTCGGTATTGTTGCTATAGCTGACGCTGTAATTTATCGTGTCTCCCGGAAAAGCCACAAAATTCGGGTCGTTGTTGGGAACGATACTCAAAGAAAGCGGCGAGGAAGCAATGCCAAGATTGGCGGTTTTTTCGCCAAGCGGGTATTCTTTGCCGTCTAATTCAATAAAAATTTTAGCCTTCACATCAAAAAACATACTGTCCGGCCCGATGATGCTTCCTTTTATGGAAACATTATTTTCTATTCCACTGGGCATGGAAGTCGCCCATATATTATTGCTGTTTGTGGAAACCGGCGACGATTCTTTAAATTTAAACGCAGACGGATAAGCCATTTCCAAACGGACTTTTGAAAAATTGTGATCGGAAAGATTTTTGTAGCTTGCGGTTATTTCAAATTGTTCGCCGGAAAAAACTTTTTGCGGAGCGCTCAAATTAATGCCTATTGCCGGCTGGTCCGCGAAAATTTCAATGGTTTGTTTTTTCTCAAACTTGGTATTCAAATTCGGAGGCAAATACGAAAAGTAAACATCGATTTTTTTGGTTGGTTCGCTGACATCTAAAATCGCCAACGAAAAAGACTTTTGATAAGAATCTCCGTTTTCCAAAGTTCCTATATTTTCTTCAATAATCTGCCGGTCGCTATATTTTCCCAGTCCGACGACTCCTTCGGGAATTTGAATATCGATAAGCGAATCCCGCATGGTGTTTTTCGATTTGTTTTCTATGTTTATTTTTATTTCAAACGGCTGCCCGGCCAAAACCTTGCTCGGCGCGTTGGCTTCGAAAACAAACTCTTTGGTTTTTAAATACTGCGATAAATAATAACCGGCAAATGATCCGGCAATAATAAGAGCGGCAACAACCAGCCAAAAAATAACTTTTGAAAACTGGCTGACTTTTAAAAAAATCGATGAACTTGTCATTTGATTTATTTTATCGGAAACTCCGCTCCATTTCGGAATTGATTGACCTCCTTCCGGTTCTAAAGTTTTCTTGTTTTCTTCTTGCGCAAAAATTTTTGGAGTTTCTTTTTTTACTTCTTTTTTATTTCCGAGGCCGTATAAATTTTTTTCGAGATCTTCTAAGCTCATACTTTTACTAATATTAAATCATTTTTATTGGTTTTAATAGCGCAATTTTTGCAAATAAAAACGTGCTCTGTTTTATTAAAAAATTCCGGCTTTTCTTTTTGACAAGTTTCGCAAACCGCGAATTGCGGATCAAACCCCAAATCGCGCAAAATTATTTTATAAGCGTCTTCCAATTTTGGGTTGTTTTTAAAAATATCTACAATCGTATACCAAAGTTGCTGGTCTGGCTGAAATTCAAAAATCGTTTCGTTAATAAAGTTTGCTATGGTTAAAAACTTTGCCAGCTTTTCGGCTGAAGTTTTAATGTCTTTAAAATTATTTCTTTCCGAAGGCAGGGCGTCCACCACTTGCATGCGTCCGTTTCCAACCAGACGAACATTAATAAAATTAAGCGGTTCCAAATACGCGCTTAGTTTTGATTTGATTCTTTTCAATCCTTTGGCTTTGGCGATGACTCTGCCCAGTTTTTCAGAATAAAGATGGACTGTCGCGTCAGCTTCTCCGTTTTCTTTTTTCGCCAACACCAGGGCCTCGGTAAAATATTCGGTCATATAATAGAAAATTATAACAGAAAGAGGGTTAGAAGTTAGAATAATTGACTTTATTTTGTTTTCCGTGCTAAAACTAAGCAGAAAATAATAAAATTTAATATTCTTTCATACGGAGGGAGACCGCGATGAAGCTCAAGTTTGACGAAGAGAGAGCGCTCGCGATATTTAAAGCGCTCGAAAAACCGTACAAGGAAAGGACGGGAATTTACTCGGACTTCACCCTACCCCAAGACAGATTTGTCCCCGAGGTAGGCAAGCGCGAGTACGCGAACTGGCTCTTTTTCCTATCGCTGTTCGAAAGAGGCGGGATCGTAAGCGGCGACACCATGAAATTCTTGTGGCAGCTCCATCAGGATCTACCTGAGCTCTACGACCCGAAAATCGTTGCTACCTACTGGACTCCGCACAAAATTGAAGGCGCATTTATGGCGGTCGCGCCAAAAATTTTGAACGGAAATGGGACTGGCGAGGTCGGCGCGGGCTCTCTGAGCTATAAACTCAAAGAACACACCGCCTCCTGGCACCGCAACGCGGTCACGCTCCATAAACATTGGGGCGACGACATCCGCAACGTCTTCTGGGGCGTCACGGAATTCGAAGAGTCCTTCCGCCGAGTGGACTACCATAATAACCCGGCGGGCTTCAGTGGCGTGCGACGCAAGATTTTTTCCTTGTTTGTTATTTGGCTGCAAGAAAAAAACCTCATCCCGTTGTTCCCTGGGCCAATTCCAATAGACTTCCACGCAATGAGAGTCCTTTGGGAAACTGAAATTCTTCAACTCAATGACTTCGCGAGGCCGTTCGAGCCCAAGGAGGGAAAACACAGTCCAGCTCTCGCAGGCAAGATGGCCATCCGTGTTTCCGAAAAATTCATGGACACCATCGCCAAATGGTCCCAGAAATTTCTCCTAAAGCACGGCATGAACCACCTGGTTATCAACCCGGCGCTCTGGCTGCTCTCGCGCGATCTTTGCGCGGAACAATTTCAGAACATCACCTTCGCCCAAAAACTGGAAAGCTCGCAGATGCCCGATAGCGAAGAATCCAAACAAAAGGCCGGTTCTCGTACGCGCCGCTTCCGCAAAGCGAAAGAAGCTATGCGTTTTACCGAAGCGGAAGACTTGCGCCAGAACCACGCCCTGTGGTCCGTCGGCTACAAAGACCCGTGTGGCCACTGCCCTATTGAAAAGTGGTGCAACTGGTCTATCCCGGCTGCCCCTTATTATACCTGGGGCATCCTGGTTCGTTCCGGTCCCCGTGTTCCTTATCACTCTCCGCTGATTCCAGGAATGGTATTCCCCTCCAGCTATCAATCAAGAAAACGTTCACGCAAGTAGCCCCGCTGCTCTTTCTAAGCGGGGCGTTTTTTTTATTAACATTTTACGAATAAAATCCCTTGCTTTAAAACCACTATTACTGATAATATGCCGTTAGAACACTGCCAATTAAAAATTCTAAATAATATATTTCGGGGGGTGCGCTTATGCGTCAGAATTTCAGGTTTGGGCCGATTCCACTTCACCAATTAGTGGAAAACGATGTAAATCGAGTAATTCAATACGCATCTATTGTTGTGTTTCTATCACCGGAAGGACCGATGTCTTTTATCAACCCGGATCCGAGATTAAACGTTTTCGCGGTTATTGGCCCGGGCACCGGAACTCCGCTTAAACGCTTTTTTAAGCGAGCCCTGCTTCTGGAAGTGGGCATTGGAGTTAGCCGTCCATATCATGAATCAAACACCGGGAGGAAAGCGAAAAAAGGGGTTCCTAAAAGCATACCAAGGCGCCGTAAATGGTTTCATCTTACCACCGAACAGTACGTTCAAGTCGCTCCAATTATTTTTCCCCATTTACAGGAAATTACCAACCAGAAAGTTGCGAATTGGAAATGCAACCATGAAAAACCGTTTTTTATTCCGACTTCCCGCCACTACTTTTCTCGCCGCCAAAAAACTCTTTTTACCGAAGAGGGGCACAAGACGTGGCCGCGAGGAACGCGTTTTGCCGTATCGCTTGAAGACCGCTTCTTGCTTTCCGATATTTACTGGGCGGAAAAACATAACCCCGACTTACGCCGACGTCTGAAAGGTCTCGCGAAATTTATAGACCTGCGGCTCAATTTCTCCGGTACCAAAAAACCAAAAAGTCGTCCTCGCAAAGAATTCCGGGAGTTAAAACGTTTTGTACAAGTTGCCGGGATACTCGAAAAACGCAACTTGCCGGCTCGACACATTGTTGACCTCCTTGACTTTCTACCACTTAAGAATGGTCGGAGTCGTAGCCTGTATTACCACGAGATTTCTAATTTGCTCGGCTATACCGGCGAAGAACTCCGGGAGGAAAAATTCGTCCGCCAAGTATTGGCCAACCCGCGCCAACGGCTTAATAGCATCGAACTCCGGATCACCACCGGCCTTTCCTGCCGAGATCATATTGTTTTCGAAATATCCACCAATCTCCCTGTGGGAGAAGAGATATCTCTTGCCGCGCCTATCCCCAAATAACATAACTTGCCGGGGGTGGGCGCTTTTTTTATAAAAACCTCCTCTCTTGACCCCGTTAGAAGTAGAACGCGCACGATGCGTTCGCGACTTCTAATGGGGTTGACAAGAAGGGTGCCTATGATAAAATGGAACATATCGCTTAACAGGCGATTTTTTGTTGGAAAAATCAAAAATATATGAGTAAACGTCTAGCTTTTTTACTTGCTTTAACCAGCATAAACCTGGTTTTTGCCGCAGAAGAGCTTACATTCGCAAACCCTAAAACTAACGGGTTTGACAGTGGAAAATTAGCCTCGAGCGGGTCTACTGTGATGATTTTTGAAGGCGCGATAGCTTCTAAATCAGCGCTGGCAAACACAAAACAGCTGAAAACCGCCATTTCTTATGAAGTTGCGGATGTGGACAGGGTAACCGTAACCGGCTACTCCAGCACCGTGGAAGAAACTGACGAAACGCCTTTTATAACCGCTACCGGCAAATATGTTTTCCCGGGAGTGGCAGCCAGCAACGTCCTGCCTATCGGAACAAGATTCCGCTTGCCAAATCTCTTTGGCGATAGGATTTTCGTTGTCGAAGACAGGATGCATTCACGATACAACGGCAAAAAATGGGTAGATATCTGGTTTGATAGCCAGGATAAAGCTCTAAAATTCGGCAAGAGAACTTCGCAGATAGAAATTTTAGAGGGCTAATCTTTTTTAGGACTAGTCGAATAGAATCGACCAACCCCGCCCTCGACCTAAGTCGGGGCGGGGTTTTTATGCGCGGGCGACCATGATTTTCACTACTCGCGCGCGCCTTGCTAAACTCGGCGCGGCTGCGTTCTAAAACCCTGCGGTTTTAGTATTTCCGCAACGGGAAAACGAGTTTTCCCGACCCCTTTCTTAGCGGTTCAAATCCGCAACTCATGTCAAAAAAATAAGACGCCGGATTAATCCGGTTTCTTATTTTTTGCGCGGGCGACCGGATTTGAACCGGCGGTCTCCTCCGTGACAGGGAGGCGTGTTAACCAGGCTACACCACGCCCGCATGCCGATATATATTATATTTTCTACCTCAAGAAATCAACTTAATTTAGGCCTTATAACTATAAATCTTTTCTTCCATCCATTTTTAAATTCTTCTTTTGTGGCTCTTCTTTCGATAAGGTTTAGATTGTCTATATCAGGATCGGCGAATAAAATGTTGTTATCGTCTACCCCAAAAACAACCACTAAATGTCCGCCGTTTTGCGGATTCAAATTCTTATATATAGAAGCTATGACCGGGCCATTTTTTAGATCTTCAATCATTTTTTCGAAAGCGGTTTCTCCGCTTTCTTTCGCGAAATCAAATCTGTTTCCGCTTAAGCCGAAATGTTTTGCGGCGGTGTCTATTAACCCCTGATGCAGCCAGCCGATATTTTCTATATACGCCTTATTTTTGACTCCGTCGGAAATTATAAAATCAACCAAAAATTCAGAAAGTTTTTTTAAAGAATTATTTTCGCCTCTTTCGAAAACCTTATCTACCGCCTCAACAACGGATAATTCGTTTTTTGAAAAATAATAAGCGATTACCATTGCCAAAGAAGCCGGTCCGCAAACTCGCTTTGCCCAAAACTTATTACAGCTGTCACCACTACAAACCCCCTGCCCGTCCGGCAGGCGGGCTTGCCCGCTTTTGCCAATGCCCAAATGTTGAGAAATTTTAACCGGAAGATAGTGCTGAATTGAAACTTTTTTTCCTTGTCTTTTACCTTTTCTTTTTTTCGGCATGTTTTGTTAAATTTACTTCATCTTAAAATTATTGCAACATTTTACTCACAAAAAGACGTTATAGATGGTATAATAAAACAAAAATGGACAAGAAAGACGCAAAAGAGCGCATCAAACATCTCAAAAAAACGATTAATCGCCATCGCTACCTTTACCATGTTTTAGACAAGCCGGAAATTTCCGACGCGGCTTTGGATTCCCTCAAAAAGGAGCTTTTTGATCTAGAACAGCAGTTTCCGGATTTAATCACGCCGGATTCTCCGACCCAAAGAATCGGCGGCCAGCCGCTGAAAAAATTCCAAAAAGTGCCTCATGAAAAACCGATGCTTTCGTTTAACGACGCGTTTTCGGAAAAAGACATGGGGGATTGGATAACACGAGTGGAAAATTTTTTAAATAAAAAATTAACTGGTGAAAATTTTTACTTAGAACTAAAAATCGACGGCCTGGCGATTGAACTGGTTTATGAAAATGGAATTTTCATCCAGGGCTCTACAAGAGGGGACGGAATAACAGGCGAAGATATTACCCAAAATTTAAAAACCGTAGAAGCAATTCCGTTAAAACTATCAGAAATCGATGAGATTCGAAAAAATTTGGAAAAATCCGCTCTTAATCCCAACCAATATGATTTATCAAAAAGGCGGCTGGTGGTTCGAGGCGAAGTTTTTATTAATAAAAAGGATTTTGAAAAAATAAATAAAGAAAATAAAAAACGGGGCGAAAAACTTTTCGCCAATCCCAGAAATATGGCGGCCGGATCGGTCCGGCAGTTGGATCCGAAAATCACCTCGGCAAGAAAATTGGACTCTTTCCAATACTCGATCGTCACTGATTTGGGACAAAAAAACCACGAGGAAGAACATTTATTATTAGAGGCTTTCGGTTTTAAAATAAACCCCAATAATAAGCCGGCAAAATCTCTAGAGAATATTTTTGAATTTCGAAATTATTGGGAGAATCACCGGGGAAAACTTAAGTATGAAATCGACGGGGTGGTGATTCTTTTTAACAACAATAAAACTTTCGGCGATGCCGGAATTATCGGCAAAGCGCCGCGAGCGGCAATCGCTTATAAATTTTCCGCTAAGGAAGCAACAACCGTGGTTGAAAATATAATCATCGGCGTTGGTAGAACCGGCGCCTTAACGCCAGTAGCGGTTTTAAAACCAGTGGGCTTAACCGGAATTACCATTACTCACGCAACGCTTCATAATTTTGATCAGATAAAAAGATTGGGCCTAAAAATCGGCGATACGGTTATTATCTCTAGGGCCGGAGACGTTATCCCTCAAGTGATAAAAACTTTAATAGAACTAAGAACCGGAAAAGAAAAAACATTTAAAATGCCTTCCAAATGCCCAGTAGATGGATCACGGGTAGTCCAGAACGGAGTGATTTACCGGTGCTCCAATCCGGATTGCGGAGCGCGAAATCGGGAAAATCTTTACCACTTCGCTAACGCGTTTGACATAATTGGACTTGGCCCGAAAATTATCGACCGATTTTTGGATGAAGGACTAATAAGAGACGCTTCCGATATTTTTGAATTAAAAGAGGGTGATATCGCGGTTTTGGAACGTTTTGGCGAAAAATCAGCGCAAAATATCGTTTACGAAATCCAGCAAAAGAAAAAAATCGCTCTTTCGCGGTTTATCCAAAGTTTAGGAATTTTGCATATTGGCGAAGAAACGGCGCTGGCTTTAGCAAAAGGATTCCCCGTTCCGACAATCAGCGCCTTAATAAAAAAGTTCAAATCGCTTTCTTTGGAAAATTTGCAAGAAATTCCCGACATCGGGCCGAGAGTGGCGCAAAGTATTTACGACTGGTTCAAAAAGGAAAAAAATATAAGGTTTTTGGAAAAACTGGGAAAGGTGGGCGTTGAAATTTCAACGCCCACCTCGAATCCCGCGAAGAGTCTTAAATTAACTGGGAAAATATTCGTTTTAACAGGGGCTCTTGAATCAATATCTCGAGGCGAGGCAAAAGAAAAAATCCGCGCTTTAGGCGGAAATATTTCAGAATCAGTAAGTAAAAAAACGGATTATTTAGTGGCGGGATCAGAACCCGGGTCTAAATTCGAAAAAGCGAACCAGTTGGGGATGAAAATATTGGACGAAAAAGAGTTTTTAGCGCTACTTAAATAAAAACATTCGCCTTTTTAAAATTTGTCGAAAGCTTAAAAAAGTGGTACTTTATAAACCTATTATGGCTTCCTCTACGGCAGAAAATTTAATAAAAATCTCCCGAGAAAGGCGGTTAATAAAGCCCGTTGACGCGGCGCTTATTCAAAAAGCGTTTTCTTTTTCCAAGTCCGCGCACCAGGGACAAAAAAGAAAATCCGGAGAAGAATATTTCAATCACTCGTACCAAACAGCCCTGCAACTGGCCGAGTGGGGGTTAGACTCTAAAACAATTTCAGCCGGACTGCTTCATGACGTTGCCGAAGACACGCTTAACACTCTTGATGACATTAAAAATTCTTTCGGCGAAGAAGTCGTTTTTTTGGTAAACGGCGTTACAAAATTAGGGCGATTAAAATATCGCGGAGCCCAGAGGCAAGTTGAAAATTTAAGAAAAATGTTTTTGGCGATCAGTGAAGACCTTCGTGTGGTTTTAATAAAACTCGCGGATCGGCTTCACAACATGAAAACCCTCGGCGCAGTCCCTTTGCAAAAACAAAAAAGAATCGCGCTGGAAACGGACGAAATTTACGCGCCCTTGGCTTATCGCTTAGGAATGCAAAACTTGGCGGGCGAATTGGAAGATTTATCTTTTCCGTATCTTCATCCTCAAGAATATAAATGGCTCAGCGAAAACGTAAAAGAAAAATACGAAGAGCGGTTAAAGTATTTGGAAAAAGTAAAATCAGTCGTTAATGATTTGTTGGAAAAAATAAATATTCCTCCGATAGGAATAGATTTTCGAGCCAAACGTTACAGTAGTTTGTATAAAAAACTTATTCGCCACGAAATGAATTTGGAACAGATTTACGACTTAGTCGCGTTTAGAATAATTGTTTCGTCCATTGAAGAGTGTTACGCGACGCTGGGCGCTATCCATCAAATGTGGCCGCCGCTTCCTGGAAAAATAAAAGACTACATCGCTTTGCCAAAACCGAACGGCTACAGAAGCTTGCACACTACGGTTTTTTGTGTTGACAATAAAATTGTGGAATTTCAAATCAGAACGAAAGAAATGCACGACGAAGCGGAAAATGGCATCGCCGCCCACTGGGCCTATCATGAGGCGAAAGAAAAAAACATTGAAAAAAAGCCTGTTTTTACCAACAGAAAAGAACTGGAGTGGGTTAATCAGCTTAAAAATTGGCAGGAAGAATTTTTAAATTCCGGGGAATCGCTAGAGGCTCTTAAAATAGATTTTTTTAAGGACCGGATTTTTGCTATCACTCCGAAAGGAGAGGTAATCGACTTGCCAGCCGGATCCACACCGGTTGATTTTGCCTATTCCATACACAGCCAAATAGGGGATAGTTGCGTCGGCGCGAAAATAAACAATAGAATTGTTCCGTTGGATTACCAGATTCAATCCGGCGATATGGTTGAAATACTTATTCAAAAAAACAAAAAACCTTCCGAGTCATGGGTGAGATTCGTAAAAACCGATATTGCCAAGAAAAGGATTCGGTCATCTCTTAAAAAAGATCACTTGTCCGGAAACCGGGAACGTCTGCGCACGGAAATTAAAATCATTGCCGAGGACAGAATTGGCTTGTTAAAAGACATAACAAGTATTGTTTCCAGGTCTCATATTAATATAAGTAATGTTTTGACTGCTCCGACTTCGCCGGTTTTAACGTCTATAAAATTTCTTTGCGATATAAACAATAAAGACAAAGTTGAAAAAGTAATTTTGAAATTAAAAAAAATAAAAGAAATTAAACAGATTGGCTCCAAACTTGTTTAACCAATTTTAAGCCCTTCCGATTAAAATAATTTCTTTTGAAATTATTTTAATTATCTCTTTTGCTTCGAGTTTAAAAATTTTTGCGCCGGGAGATATTAAAATATCAATCCTTGTTTTGGGAGTATTTTTTTCTTTATTTTTTTCTTGGCGAAAATATTCAAAAATTATTCTTTTAACTCGATTTCGGCGAGCTGAGCTTTTTTCTGTTTTTTTACTTATAACTACTCCGGCGCGATTGAATGGAAGTTGGTTGGGCAAATACCTGAAATAAAAATTGGAGGTTTTAGTAATTTTCGCTTTTTTTGATAAAAATTCTTTAACCGGCAAACGAAATTTCTTTGCCAACATTGGTTTTTTAAAAAATTAAGCAGAAATTCTTTTTCTTCTTTTTGCGCGCCTTCTCGAAAGAATTCTTTTACCGCCTGGAGTTTTTGATCTTTTTAAAAATCCGTGCGAGCGAGCCCTTTTTCTTTTTTTGGGTTTATAAGTTATAGACATTATCTATTATTGTAGTAAAATCTTTTTAAAAATACAAGAGGGGGGGTGGTTTTTCTTATGTTTTAAAAGCGTTTTAAAAGTTATCAACACTTAATTCACATTTCTATCTTTTGCGCGCATTTGACATCGCTTTTTTTACTTATAAACTTGGGTTATTAGTTTTACTTCTTTTTTATGGATCACGAACAAGTTTGGAAACAGGTTTTAGCGGAGGTTGAAATTCAATTATCTAAGCCCAATTTTGTTACATGGTTTAAAAACAGCCGCTTAGTTGAAAAAAACGACGATGGCCGCGTTATTGTCGGACTCAGCAATAATTTCGCTAAGGAGTGGGTTGAAAATAAATACCATAAATTACTTAGCGACATTTTTTATTCGCTCGATTCTTCGGTAAAAAAAGTGGAGTATGCCGTTTTAACATTGCCCACTGAACAAAGGCCTCAGCCCTATAGCCGAGCACCCGTGGTTTCAAGCCAGCCGGCGCTAATAGAAGTAAGGATTGATCCGGAAACAAATCTCCATCCTCGCTACAACTTCAAGTCTTTTATTGTGGGGTCTTCAAATGAACTTGCTTACGCCGCCGCGATGGGGGTCGTTAAAGAGGTTGGCTCAAAATACAATCCTTTTTTTATTTACGGCGGCACAGGCCTTGGCAAAACCCATCTTCTTCAGGCAATCGGCAATGAAATTAAAGCTAATTATAAAGAACGCCTCAGAACAAAATACGTTCCTTCAGAAAAATTCGTGAACGACATTATTTCAGGAATTCGTAATAAAAGGATGGAGGACATAAAAGACAAATATCGGAGCGTCGATGTTTTAATTATTGACGATATTCAATTTATCGCCGGCAAAGAAAGAAGCGAAGAAGAATTTTTTCACACTTTTAATGTTTTGTACGACAGCGGCAAACAAATAATTATTTCGTCGGATAGGCCGCCGGCGGCGACACCGCTTTTAGAGGAACGTTTGAGATCGCGTTTTAGCGGCGGCATGATCGCGGATATTAGTTATCCAGATTATGAAATGAGGGTGGCTATAATAAAATCTAAGATTCGAGAAAAAGGAATGGGCTTAGAGGATGCTTTATGTTCTTTAATCGCTTCTAAAATACAAAGAAATATTAGGGAATTAGAGGGGGTTTTAAATAAAATTGTTTTTTACAAAGAGGCTAAAAATATTGAACCGACACAAGAATTAATCAATGAAATAATTGAAAAAAACATCAAACAAACGTTTAAAAATATCTCTCCGACTCACATCATAAAATCGGTGTCTGGTTTTTTCGAAATCTCCGATAAAGAAATTTCCGACCATTCGCGCCGAAAAGAATTAGTCGAACCGAGACAAATTGCAATGTATTTATTAAAAGATATATTAGGGATGTCTTACTCTGATATTGGTAATAAACTGGGGAAAAGAGACCACTCAACCGTTATCCACGCGTGTGAAAAGATCTCAAAAAAGATTAATAGCGACCAGAAATTAAACCAAAAAATTATTTTAGTCAGAGAAATTATCGAGAAAAATTAATTTATCAACAGATTTTACACATTAATTATTTTATTTTTTTTATTTAGTTAAATGATTTTTTGCGTTTATCCACAAAATTTCACTTCTCTACTATAACTACAATTTATATTTATTATTATGAAACTAATAGTGTTGAAAACTAATTTAAGAGATGGGTTAAATGTTGTTGGGAAAATAAATTCAGAAACACCCTCACTTCCAATCCTGAAAAATTTTTTATTAGAAACAGTTGATAATCAAATTAAAATTTCAGCAACTAATTTAGAGCTGGCGATTACCGGATATGTTTCGGGAAAAATAATTGAAAACGGAGGATTGACTATCCCTTTAAATATCTTCTCAGCCATCGTTAATAATCTTCAAAGCGAAAGAATTGAATTAGAAACTGAAAAAGATAATTTAATAATTAAAACAGAAAATTACGAAGCTAAACTTCAAGGAATAAAAAAAGACGACTTCCCGCTTTTACCAAAAGTGGAAAATAACGAAAACTTCATCGAGATTCAAAATTCTATTTTTAAAAAAACCCTAGCTTTAGTTATAAGCGCCGCTCAAGCTTCCAGCGCGCGGCCGGTGTTGAACAGTGTTTTATTGGATTTTCAAACGAGTTTTATGAAATTAGCGGCCACCGACGGGTTTAGATTGGCGGAGCAAACAATAAACGAAAATTACTACAAAACAAACCTTGAAAAAAATATAAAATTAGTAATCCCTTTAAAAACAATTCAAGAATTAATAAGAATCATTGGAGACGAAGAAAGCGGCAATGTCCGGATTTATTTCGATAATAATTTAATTATTTTTAAAAACGACAAATATGAAGTTGTTTCAAGATTGATAAACGAAGAATTCCCGAACTATGACCCAATTATTCCCAAAGTTATAAACACAGAAATAATAGTAAATAAAAACCAATTAATAAACGCGCTGAAATTAACAGGAGTTTTTAGTGATCGGTTGAATGAAGTAAAAATAAATATTCCAAAAGAGCTGAAAAATATTGAAATTTATTCATCCAATTCATTTGTGGGAGAAAATAAATATTTAATTCCTGCAAAAATAAAAGGAGAGCCATTGGAAATAGTTTTTAATTGGCGCTTCATAACGGACGGAATAAAAAATTTAGAAACCGAAAATGTATTTATAGGATTAACGAGTGATAAAAGTCCGGCGCTCATAAAACCAGCTAACGACCCGAATTATTTTTATATCGTGATGCCGATTAAAACGTAAGAATTTTTTATTGCGTCCAAGAGCGAACCGGAGTTTCCCAGTTTAAGAATTGCGGGTCATCGTTTGGATTAGAAGGAGGCGGCCCTAAGGGGTCGTTTTTGTTTACATAAAAAAGAATGTCATGAATTTGAGAGTTGATATTATACTGGCCGTTTAGCATTGGTTTGGATTGGGTTATCGGGTCGGGATTATTAAACGATTCATTGGGAAACTTATTTATAACTTGTTTCATAAAAGAGCTCCAAATCGGAAGAGCCGCCAATATACTGCCGGCGTTTTTTTGCATTGGTTCTCTGTGGTTGTTTCCCGCCCAAACGCCAACAACCAAAGACGGTGTGTATCCAAAAGTCCATGCGTCGACGTAATTATCGGTTGTGCCGGTTTTAAGCGCGACTTCCCGGTCCTCGAAAGCGGTTAAGTCGAAACTACTTTGATAAAGAGGCCGGCGGGCGTCGTTGTCTGAGAGTATATCGTTTATTAGCCGAGCATACTGAGAGTCTATGGTTTGAGTAGGCTTATCAACAAAACTTTCCATAATTCTTCCTTTAGAGTCTTTTATGTTTAAAATTATCGCTTGTTGGTGCCGTATTCCTTCTTGGGCAAACACCGAATAAGCGCCCACAAGCTCGGTAAGTTTTATTTCTCCGCCACCCAGCACAAGCGAGAGCCCAATTCGATCAGCATCGTTTAGAGTTGTGATGCCAAAGTCCTCAGCTGTTTTTATGACATTATCTAATCCGGCTAAATATAAAACTTTTACTGCCGGTACATTTATTGATTGGGCGAGCGCGTTTCTTAAATTAACCGGGCCGCGGAAAATATGGTCATAATTTTGGGGATGATAACAAGGGAGATTATTTATTTGGTAATTTATATTTGACGGCGGGCACGCCGGATTATTGGGTAAAAATTCGGTTGGTAAATCAAACACGACGGTGTCGGGAGAATAGCCTTTTTTAAATGCCGTGGCGTAAGCCAAGGGTTTTATTGAAGAGCCGGGTTGTCGCAGGCCTTGGCTCGCGACGTTAAAATTTCCATCAATGGATTTATCAAAATAATTTGCCGAACCAACTAGTGCCAAAAGTTGTCCAGTTTTTGGGTCTTGGGCAACTAAGGCCGCATTTTTGCCTTTGTAGAGCTCTGCGTTTCGGCTAGCGCCTTCTTTGATAACTTTTTCCGCTGTTTGTTGTAAATTCCAATCAAGAGTAGTGACAACATCAAAGCCGTTGGTGTTTAGCGCGTCTTCTCCATACTTGTTTATTAAATAATCCCTAACCATCATCACAAAGTGCGGGGCTTTTATGCTGCCGAGATTTTGTTGGGTAAATTTAGGCGTTGTTTTTTGCGCCAATTCTTTTTCTTGTTCGGAAATTAGGCCCACTTTTTGCATTTGATCGAGAATATGATTTTTTCTGGCCAAAAGATTGTTGATGTGGGTTCCCCAGGGCGAATAATAAGAAGGCGATTTAGGCAGGGATGCCATTATGGCGGCTTCGGTAAGGGTTAAGTTTTTGGCTGACTTGGCTAAATAAAGTTGCGACGCTGATTCTATGCCGTATGTATTTGATCCGTAGGAAATCTGGTTTAAATATAAATTCAAAATGTCATTTTTTGAATAATATTTTTCTATCCAGTAAGTTAAAATAAGTTCTTTAACTTTTCTCTGCAAGGTTTTTTCATTGGTCAAAAAAGTATTTTTTGCCAATTGTTGAGTTATTGTCGAGCCTCCTTGAACAATTTCTCCACTAAGGATGTTCGTAAAAAGCGCGCGGGCGATTCCCTTCCAGTCAAGGCCGGCGTGCTTATAAAAATTTTGATCCTCCGCGGCTATGGTCGCTTTTCTCATATTGTCGGGGATGTCGTTTGATGAAAGGATTGTGCGTCTGCCTTCGCCGCTTATTTCGTAAAGCAAAACTTTCCCAGTGCGGTCATAAATTTTTGTGGACTGAGCCACTTGCCAAGCAACGGCTTTTTCAGGGTTGGGCAAACTTTTAGCGATTTTTGCCATTTCAAATAAGCCCCATACCGTAACGGCTAAAAAAATAATAAGAAGAACTCCAGAAATTTTTAAAACTTGGTAAAGTTTTTTATTTTTTATCGGAAGAGACATAATTTTATTGGTTAAATAATACCATTTTAAATAAATTAAAAAACCCCGCCCCGACCTAGGTCGGGGCGGGGCGGCTATCAGTCGAATTATCCCTAATTATTCTGAATTACCGTCGCTGTAGTCTTTTAAATAAGAATCGTCGACTGGGGGTTGATAATTATCTTCAGAATCACCCAAAAGATCATCCTCAGTTTTCTTAGGCGATTTTTTAATCTTTTCCTGGTCTTGCTCTCCTTCTCCGGCGGAATCAAGAATATTATCTTCTTTACCCTGCGGTTCTAAGTCCGCTTCCAATTCGTCGGTTGAAAATGAAGACATTGCATTTTTATAAAAAAACGACCTTTCCTCGCGCCATAACAAGAACTTAGAATTTATAAAGGATTTAAGCTGGTAAGTATCCGAACTCAATTCTTATTTGACGCGGGCTATTCAATTAGCAAAAGAATAAATTATTTATTCTTTTTGTCAATTGTTAATAACCAGCGTATCTGGTTAGCGGCAACAATGGCAATCGCAATTGCGTCTGAGACGTCATCTAAAACACGCAATTTTTTTATCTTTAATATTTTAAAAACCATATCCGCCACCAGTTTTTTGTTGGCACTGCCGTAGCCGGTGATGTTTAATTTAACTTCCGAAGGAGACAATTCAATTATCGGAATTTTTAAAGAAGTTGCTGCTAATAATAAAACACCGCGAGATTGAGCGACCTCTAAAGCGGTTTTAAGATTTTTCATAAAAAAAAGTTTTTCTATGGCCATAAAATCAGGCCTTTGTTTTTTTAAAAGAGAAGCGAATGATTTTGAAAGTTCCAAGAGGCGAGCGTTTTTATCTTGAGAGGTTATTTTTAACAAGCCGCTTTTTATAAGTTTTAAATCGCGGCCATGTTTTTCTATCAATCCATAGCCGGCGCGCGTACTGCCAGGGTCAATTCCTAAAATTTTCATATTATAAATTGGTATTCGTTGTTATTCGCTGGATATCATTGTGGTTTTCTAATTCTTCTATAAGCGTTTTCAATTTTTCTTTTCCGCCGGGAGTTATTTCGTGTTTAAATTTTCCTTGCCAGCCTTCGGCGGTTTTTTCAAAAGCCCACAAAACACTTCCCGGATCAGCCCATTTGGCTTCGTGGTCGGATAAAATTTTTTTAGTTTCCGCGACAGCGCGGTTTTTACTGTCGGTAATGGCTTTTCCAATATTATCTTGAGGAACGTTGTTTTGTTTTGCTTTATCAATCGCGGAACGCAGCGTTGGATTGAATTGAGGATTGGGTTCTTTTTTGGCAGTAACGGTAACAACGTTTAAAAGTTTGGAAAACAAGGCGCCGCGTTTTTTATCGGTTGTTTCTTTTTTGTGTTTTATTCCCGACCAGTGAGAATGACCAGACATGATAATAGTATAGTAATTAGGAGTTAGTAGTTAGAAATTAGTTTAAAACAATAAAACAATATTAGAAATTAATGGAATAAAAGTCAAAACAATAGTTGTATAGTTAACTATACAACTAAAACTTTTTTGCTGGATAAAATTGAATAAAAAGTTTACGAGTTTAAAAAACTAAACCCCATTAGAAGTAGGACGCACCATGCGCGTCCTACTTCTAATAGGGCAAGAAAACAGCCCGTTGACATAATGTCGCGGGGCTGGTTGAAAAGAGCGGAAAACTTAGTAGATCGGAATAATTTGGGGATATCCTTTTAGTTCAATAGTTATTTCTCGATCTTGTTTGAGGTGGGCGGTGTAGTGTCGCCTGGTAATAACAATAACGACGGCAATTTTGTGTTTGCCGGGCTCCAAATAAACATCCGGCGAGGCTTTTCTTGGCAATAAAACGATTTTTTTACTGTTTTTGCCGTCGATAATGATTGTCGCTATCCCCTCGCTGTGATTTTGGAAAACTACAAGCGAGGGGTCTTTGAATTTGTCATACGTCGCCGGCAGTTTCGACGCAGATCCGCCCCGGACCATGTTTATTTCCGGGACTACGTGTCTCACCACTGTTGCTTGAGGTAAGGTGGCGGTTGTGGAGCACCCAGCAGTGAATAAAAGAATTGGAAGAAGGATTTTATATTTCATCGATAGCTCCTCCTTCCAAGACCGTCAACAATATCTTTAATAAATCCAGTCCCCTGGATATTGACGGTGGGCATTCCGGTGTCTTCCAGCGGGATAAATCCCGTGTTGATGCGGAGAATCCAACCCCACCAAGTTTTGGTAAATTCGTAGTCTTGGCAGGCTACTGGGTTGCGGCCGACGGTTATGTAATAATTCTGCGGTTGAAGCCGTACAGGGTATCGGACTCCGGGCGGGAAGAATAAGGTTTTGTAGTAAAAGCTTTCTACAAGAACTTGATAATTCCCAATCGCCGGCACTTGGTGGACGTAAATTCTAATCGGCGTCCTATTGTTGAAAGTCATTGAGGGAGACGAACCTTTTTCAGTCCAGAATTCAATCGTCCGCCCGGTTTCGTCTCTGAGCCACACATTGATTGATGGCTGTCCCTCCACAATAATGAGTCCGACTCGCGAGTCCTGATTCCATTGGTTTAACGGAACCATCTCGGCTTTGTTGACGGGCATGGTTGAGCATCCTGCGGCGAAAGCCGTAAAAACTATCAAGAGTCCCAAAAACAACGCTTTTTTCATCCTGCTTTTTATCTTGCTTTTCATTTTGCACCTCCTTTGTATTTTCTTCGTGATTTTTCAGCAGTTTTTCAGGCTATGTAAATTGGGAAAGACCAAATTTATTATCATATAATATCAAAAACACAACAATTTGTCAACTTTAGGTGTTTTAGCTTAAGAAAACAACCGGAAGGAAAAATTAAAAAATTTTTTAAGATTTAGTCAATTTTGATTTTATTTTTTTTAAAACCTATAATGAAAGCGATATGAAATTTGTCCATCTACATACTCATTCGCATTTTTCTCTTCTTGATGGACTTATTAAAATAGACGAACTTGTAAACCAAGTGAAAGAACTGGGCATGGAGGCCATCGCTTTAACGGATCACGGCAATCTTTATGGAGCGGTTGAGTTTTATAAAAAAGCGACCAGAGCCGGAATCAAACCGATTTTAGGAATGGAAGCGTATATCGCGCCAACAAGCCGGTTCGAAAAAAACGGGAAAGAAAATAAATACCATCACCTTACTTTATTGGCCGAAAACCAAACCGGTTGGCAGAATTTAATAAAAATTTCCACTAAAGCCCATCTTGAAGGATTTTATTACAAACCGCGAGCGGATAAAGAACTTTTAAAAGAATATCACAAAGGCCTTATCGCTATGTCGGGATGCTTAGGCGGAGAAATTCCTAAATTGATTTTAGAAAATAAATTTTCGGAAGCGGAAAAAACCGCGAGAGAATTCCAAAATATTTTTGGAGAAAATAATTTTTTTCTGGAAGTTTGGCATCACCCAAACATAGAAGGAATGGAAAAAGTTAAAAAGGGAATCATCGATCTCGGAAGAAAATTAAACATTCCTCTTGTCGCAACCCAAGACATTCATTACTTAAATTCTGACGACGGAAAATATCACGATATTCTTTTGGCGGTGCAGACCGGAAATAAGGTTGAGGACGACGACCGTTTAAGTTTGCGCGCCGACGATTTTTCAATGCGGCCTCCGGAAACTATGGCGGAGCTTTTTAAAGATTTGCCGGAAGCGATAGAGAACACAAATAAAATTGCCAGTCGCTGCGACGTCAAATTAAGCATAGGGAAAATTCACCTCCCCAAATTTTCTTTGCCGGAAGGAGAAACTTGCAGCAATAAATTTTTAAGAAAATTAATCGATGAACAAATTTCGCGAAGATTTCCGGAAATAAACGAAGAGATAAAAAATCGTTTTGAATACGAACTCGGCGTTATTGAAAAAATGGGATTCGCCGACTATTTTTTAATCGTTTCCGATTTCGTGAATTGGGCCAAAGCCCACGGGATTATGGTTGGACCTGGGAGAGGTTCGGCTGCCGGAAGCATTATTTCTTATATTTTAGGAATTACTGAAGTTGACCCCTTAAAATACGATTTGCTTTTTGAAAGATTTTTAAATCCCGACCGGATAGAACTTCCGGACATTGATTTGGATTTTGCCGATATTCGGCGCGACGAAGTTTTGGAATATATCAGAAACAAATACAGTGAAGACAAAGTTGCGCAGATAATCACTTTTGGGACAATGGCCGCCAAAGCGTCTATTCGCGACGTTGGTAGGGCCCTAGGCATGCCTTATAGCTTTTGCGACCGGATAGCCAAGCTTATTCCTTTTAATATGGATTTGGCCCAATCTTTGGAGGCCGTTTCGGAGCTAAGGCAATTATATGAAACCAGCCCGGACGCCCAAAAAATAATAGACGCAGCTAAAAAATTAGAAGGAGTAGCTCGGCATGCTTCGGTTCATGCTTGCGGTGTGGTTATTTCAAATGAAGAGTTGACCCTCCATTTACCGCTTCAACGCTCCCCTCAACATGAAGACACCACAATAACTCAGTTTGAAATGAACAACGTCCAAGATTTGGGGTTGTTAAAGATGGACATTCTCGGTCTTAAAAACTTAACTATTATAGAAGACGTTGTCAGATTGGTTAGGGAAATGAAAGGAGAAGAAATAAAAATATCCGAGATTCCATTGGATAATCCGGAGACATTTAAAATTTTTCAAAAAGGGGATTGTGTTGGAGTGTTTCAGTTTGAAAGCTCGGGTATGCGAAGATATTTAAAAGAATTAAAACCAACGGAGTTTAATGACGTGGTTGCGATGGTCGCTTTGTACAGGCCGGGTCCATTGGAAGTTGGAATGGTGCCGCGATACATTGCACGAAAGCACGGAAGAGAAAAAGTCGAATATTTGCATCCACGGCTTGAACCGATATTAAAAGACACTTACGGAATCGGAATTTATCAAGAACAAATGATGAAAATCGCGCGGGACTTAGCCGGATTTACTTTGTCCGAGGCAGATACTTTAAGAAAAGCGATCGGAAAAAAAATAAAGGAGCTTCTTGACGCGCAAAAAGAAAAACTTATTCGAGGAATGATTGGTAACGGCATAGAGGAAAAAAGCGCGAATGAGATTTGGGAATTATTTCCTTCATTCGCTCGTTATGGTTTCAACAAGTCACACAGCGTTTGCTATGCCTTAATTGGTTACCAAACAGCATATCTTAAAGCGCGTTATCCGCTGGAGTTTATGACGGCGCTTTTTAATAATGACAGCGGCGATGTGGAAAGAATTGCGTTTTTAATAACTGAAGCGAAAAAAATGGGCATAGCGATTTTACCGCCGGATATTAATTTCAGTTTCACGAAATTCACGCCGGAAGGAAAAAACATCCGCTTTGGGCTTTTGGCGATTAAAAATGTCGGGACAAATATCGTTGAAGCGATTATTGAAGAAAGGCAAAGAGGCGGACCATTTTTAGAGCTAATTGATTTTCTAAAAAGAGTTACACATAAGGATTTAAACAAAAAATCTTTGGAGAGTTTGATAAAGGCTGGAGTGTTTGATTCGCTTAAAATAAGCCGAGGGAAACTTTTAGCCAATTTAGACGAAATTTTAAGATTTAGCCAACAAAATAAAAAAAGCGGCGAAAATACGCAGAATAATCTTTTCGGCGATACATATTTCGGAGGCGCCTTAAGTCTTAAGGCTGATATGCCGATTTCCACCAAAGATAGGTTGCTTTGGGAGAAAGAGCTTTTGGGTCTATTCGTTTCCGGGCATCCAATGAATGAATACGCGGCGAAACTTGAAGAAAAAAACGTGCAGTTTATCAGAGAGCTTATTGCCAATAGCCGCGGTAAAAATAATTATCATAAAAGGCATAGAATTGCGGGAGTAATAACAAAAATACAAAAAATTTTAACAAAAGCCGGACAGCCGATGGTTTTTGCTAAAGTTGAGGATTCTGATTCGGAGATAGAGATTTTGGTTTTCAACAGCGCGCTTACAAAAACAAGCGATATTTGGAAAGAAAATAATATTATAATCGGCGAGGGTAGAGTTTCCTGGAAAGACGACCAACCGAAATTTATTTGTGAAGACGCGGCGATTCTAGTGTAAGCATTAACTAATAACTTTGCGCAGAATACAAAGCTAATTCATTGAAATTATCTCTTTTTTGGTATAAAGTGGTTTTTAATGGCTCAAAATAAAGATAAAGATCTTGATAAAAAAAGGCACTCCTTAGCCCATATTTTAGCAATGGCGGTTTTGGAAAGACTTCCCGAAGCCAAAGTCGGAATCGGGCCGACAATAGAAAACGGATTTTATTACGATTTTGATTTTTCTGGAGCGAAAAAATCAATAAATCCGGAAGATTTGCCGAAAATAGAGGAAAGGATAAAAGAACTAATCTCTCATGATCTGAAGTTTAAAAGAGAAGTCATAACATTTGAACAAGCGAAGAAACTTTTTAAAAATCAAAAATACAAAATAGAGCTTATTAAAGAATTTAAAGAGCAGAAAAAAGCGATTAGTATTTACGGAACATTCGGGAAAAATTCGAAAGAAACCTTTGTTGATTTGTGCGCCGGTCCGCACGTTAAATCAACCAAGGAAATAAACAAAGATGCTTTTAAACTGACAAAATTAGCGGGCGCGTACTGGCGCGGCAGTGAAAAAAATCCGATGTTAACTAGAATTTACGGTGTGGCTTTTAATACCCCCGACGAACTTAAGGATTATTTAAAACTTTTAGAAGAAGCGGAAAAGCGCGACCACAGAGTTTTGGGCGAGAAAATGGGCCTATTTATGTTTGATGAGAATATCGGAAAAGGCTTGCCTTTGTGGTTGCCAAAAGGGTATTTAATAAGGCATTTAATCGAAGATTATATTTATAAAGTGGAACAGGAAAACGGGTATCTTCATGTTTTGACACCGGAATTAGCCAAAGAAATTCTTTATAAAACCTCGGGGCATTTGGCGCATTACAAGGACGATATGTACGCTCCAATAGAGATTGAAAATGAAAAATATTATTTAAGGCCGATGAATTGCCCGCACCACCATTCTATATATAAGCATCAATTAAGGAGTTATAAGGACCTGCCTTTAAGAATAGCGGAATTTGGCACGGTTTACAGACACGAAAGATCGGGAGTATTAAGCGGGCTTATAAGAGTTAGGGGATTTACGCAAAATGACGCGCATATTTATATAACACCCGAAAAACTGGAAGCGGAGATTATAAAGATATTGGAAATTCACAAAAAAGTTTTCGATGATTTTAAAATCAGAGATTATTGGTTCAGGTTGTCGCTTCCGGATTTCAAAAACAAAGAGAAATACGGCGACATAAAAAATCGAAAAATGTGGCAGGATGGCGCTGAAGTTTTAAAAAAAGTTTTAAACAAGCAAAAAATAAAATTTATCGAGAGTGTCGGCGAGGCGACTTTTTACGGACCGAAAATAGATATTCAGATAAAAAATATTTACGGCAAAGAAGACACAATCGCTACGATTCAATTAGATTATTATTCTGCCGGGCGGTTCAATTTAAACTATATCGATAAAGACGGCAAAGAAAAACCGGTTGTAATAATTCACCGGGCAATACTGGGTTCTTTCGAAAGATTTTTCGCTTTTCTTTTGGAAAAAACCGGGGGTGACTTGCCTTTATGGCTGGCTCCGGCGCAGGTAAAAATTATAAATATTGGCGAGGGACATAGAAAATACGCTGAAGATGTTTTAAATGAACTCGTAAAAAATAAAATTAGGGCGGAATTAAGTGGCGGAGACATGACGGTTTCAAAAAGAATTCGCGAAGCAGAACTCCAAAAAATACCTTATATTTTGGTAGTCGGCGACAAGGAGATTCAAAACAAAACCGTTAATGTCCGGCATTATAAACGGGGTCAGGAAGGGGAAGCGGATTTAGACGAGGTTATTGAAAAAATCAAAAACGAAGTTGAGGACAAAGCATGAAATATAACAAATTAGTTAGAGATAAGATACCTGAATATATAAAATCAAAAGGAGGAATACCTATTACGCATATCGCCGAAGGCGACGAATATTGGAAAAAAGTAAAAGAAAAATTACAAGAAGAAGTAACGGAATTTTTAAATGAAGACACAAATATCAGAGAAATCGCCGATATCTTGGAAGTTATTGACGCAATATGTGAATACAGGAAATTTAGTCACGAAGAACTCCGGATAGTTAAGGAAAAGAAAGCACAAGAGCTGGGGAAATTTAAAGAAAAAATAATTCTTGACGAGGCGTGATTTTATTGACTTTTACGGCTTGGTTTTGTATTCTAATCTTCATACTAAATACTAAATTCTAATTACTACATACTAATTTTATGGGTGGCGTACCGATGAAGCATCATACAAAGTCAAAGGTTGGGAGGCGAAGATCGCATCTCGCGTTAAAGCCCTCCTCTATTTTTGTTTGTTCAAATTGCAAATATCCGACTTTGCCCCATAGGATTTGTTCCAATTGCGGCTACTACAAGGGGAAGCTTATGAAAGATCAGAAAGTGAAGGTAAGGAAGAAATAACGAGTTGATTCGTGATTAGGGATAGGGGATTGATTAATTGGCCTAAGAACATTTAAAAAATTATATTTGAAGCATGGCTACCCGTCATTTGATACGTTCAATAGTTCTTCAATCGCTTTATGAATGGGACTTTTCCGAAAGAAAGGCTGATTTAATAAAAATCGTCGAGCATAATTTAAATGAGTTCGGATCTGGAGTGGATGAGCCGGAATTCGCCTGGCGGATAGTAAAGGGAGTAATTTCCAATATCGCCAAAATTGACGAGATAATCGGCAAAGTGGCTCCGCAATGGCCCATAAACCAGATTTTTATAATTGATAGGAATATTTTAAGAATAGGGCTTTACGAACTTTTATACGCGGATCATAATGAAGTGCCGGAAAAGGTGGCGATAAATGAAGCGATTGAGCTGGCGAAAAATTTCGGCGGGCCGAATTCCGGAAAATTCATTAACGGAGTTTTGGGAACGGTGTACAGCCAGATGCAGGAATTAGGCGGCGACAAAGAAAAAAAAGGAAATAATTAGGGTCTAGAATTTAGAGTTTATAAACAAAAATTTAAGCTTTGAATTCTAAACCTTACAATTTAACGTGGACCTTTCTTCGTTTGAAAAAAAAATAAATTATAGCTTTAAAAATCAAAACCTTTTAAAAGAGGCGTTGACTCACCGCTCTTACATAAATGAAAATCCCGATTGGGGCGTTTCTCATAATGAGCGATTGGAATTTTTAGGAGACGCGGTTTTGGAATTAACGGTGACCGAAATTTTATTTTTAAAATATCCCGAAATGCCCGAGGGCGAACTTACGAGCATTCGGGCGGCTTTGGTTAATTATCAAATGCTTGCGGAGGTTGCTAAAATAATCGGTTTGGAAGAAGTTATTTTGCTTTCCAAAGGCGAAACCAAAGATACCGGGCGAGCGAGGGAAGTTATCTTGGCAAATGCTTTGGAAGCTCTTTTGGGGGCTTTATATTTGGACTCCGGATACGAGATAACTAAAAACTTCGTTAGTGAAACTGTTTTATCCAGGCTTTCCAAGGTAATGAGCGAAGAGCTGTATAAAGACCCCAAGAGTTATTTGCAGGAAATAACTCAGGAAAAAATGAAACTTACCCCGGCGTACGAAATTTTATCGGAAGAAGGGCCCGATCACGCGAAAGTTTTTGAATCCGGAGTTTATTTCGGTAAAAAATTAATCGCCGCGGGCAAGGGTTTTTCCAAGCAAGAAGCGGAAGTGGAAGCGGCGAAAAAAGCTTTGGAAGAAATCAGCCAAAAACACAATACTAACAATGCGAACGTATACGACCCATTCGACCGACTCAGGGTTGTCCTGAGTAAGTCGAAGGACGAACACCGCGAACAAGAAAGCAAGGAATAAAAAAGTTTGTGGTGTTCGTATAAGGTTCGTGGCATTAGTATTATATTAAGCATAAGCGTATGCATTTAAAATCTTTAGAACTAAACGGATTTAAATCTTTTGCCCAAAAAACGGTATTGGAATTTCCAAAAGGCATTACGGCTATTGTTGGGCCGAACGGTTCCGGCAAGTCAAATATTATTGACGCGATACGCTGGCTTTTAGGAGAAAGGGAGGCTAAAAATTTAAGAGGCGGCAAAGCGGAAGACCTTATTTTCGCCGGCACTAACCAAAAACCTAGAACGGGAATGGCCAGCGTAAGCGTTTATTTTGACAATAATTCGGGTTTTTTTCCGGTTGAATTTGACGAGGTTGCCATAGTTCGTCAAATAGACCGCGACGGCACTTCTAAATATACGCTTAATAAATCGGAAGTTAGAGCAAAAGATATTATTGATTTTTTCGCGAGAGTTCGATTGGGGACAAGAGGGTTAACGATTATAAATCAGGGATCGAGCGATTTGTTTGTGCGAGTTATACCAGAGGAGCGTCGAGCCATGATAGAAGAAATTTTGGGGCTTAAAGAGTACCAGCTTAAAAAATCAGAAGCTTCCAGAAAATTAAAAAACACCTCGCAGAATTTGGATAAAGTCAAAGCGATGGTTGACGAGGTTCTGCCGCGGATAAGGACTTTAAAAAGACAGGTTTCCAAATGGGAAAAAAGGGAAGAAAAAGAAAAAGAACTAAAAAAATTAGAAAATATTTTTTTCTTTTTTAAAACAAAGGATTTGCAGGAAAATAAAATTAAAATTAACCAAGAAATTTTTGCGTTAGACAATCAAATTAAACAAAAAAAAGAGGAACTTACGGCGTTAATAGATGATTTAAAAAAAGTTGAAGATTATTCTTTTAGTAACCAACCACTCCAAGAACTTAAAAGAAAAGAGCAGGAACTTTTGACAAAAAGATTCCAATTACAAAAAGATATCGGACGGCTTGAGGCGCAGATAGAATTTTTAAGCGTTTCTAAGGAAGATAGCGGCGGAATGGTGAAAAAAGAAGAATTAATCTCGTTAATTTCCGAAATAAAAACGAAGCTGGACGAAAGTTTGGCCGCGAAAGAATTAGAAGCCGTTTTGTCAGAAATCAAAAAAATAATTTTACAAATAAACGATTTTTTTGAAAAATCCGAAAAAGGACCAAGCGCGGTTCCCGAAAATCTAAAAAAACAAAAAGACGCGTTGTTAAAACAAGCAGACGAAATAGAAACGGAGTTAAAATCCATACAGGGGAAAGAAGAAAACTTAGAAAAAGGAAGAGAAGATTTTAATTTGAAATTTAAAAACGCCTATGGATTGGTTGAAGAAAAAAAAGAAGAAATGAGGGAATTAGAATGGAGAAAAAACCGTTATATTTTCGAAAAAGAAAAAACCGATTTGAGATTGGCGGATTTGAAAGATAATTGGCAAAGAATAGGCAGGCACTTGAAGGAATTTGAAGAATTAGAAAAACCTCAGGAAAAATTTCAGGAAGAAATTCGCCAAGATGTTGATATAGAAAGGCAAATGTTTAGATTACGCGGAGAATTGGCAAGCATCGGAGAAGTGGACGAAGCGCTTGTGAAAGAAGCCAGAGAAGTCGAGGGCCACTATAATTTTTTAATTACGCAATCAGAAGATCTTTCAAAAGCGGCTGGCGACCTGAATAATTTAATCAAAGAATTAACCGGGGAGATAAGCTCTAGATTTAACGGCTCGTTAAAGTCCATAAATGAAGAATTTAGTAAATTTTTTCGTTTGATGTTCGACGGAGGTTCGGCGAAATTGAAATTGGAAAAAATAGAAAAAAAACCGGCATTAATAAATGAAGAAGGCGAGGAGGTTGAGCAGGGCGAAGAAGAAACAGCGGGAATAGAAATTGAGTTAAACGTGCCTAAGAAAAAAATAAAAAGTTTGGACGTTTTGTCAGGAGGAGAAAAAAGTTTGGTTTCTATCGCGGCTTTGTTTGCTTTAATATCGGTAAGCCCGCCTCCGTTTTTGGTTTTAGATGAAATAGACGCGCCCTTGGACGAACACAACTCAAAACGATTCGCCAATTTGGTAAAAGAATTCGCCAATAGAGTGCAGTTTATTATAGTAACTCATAATCGGGCAGTGATGGAGGCAAGCGATGTTTTATATGGCGTGACAATGAATGAAGACGGGACTTCAAAGCTTCTGTCGTTAAAACTGGAGAATTAAGCGGGGGATATTGCTTTTTTTTCTTAAATTATTTATCTTTAATTCACTAAATTTATGTTGGCTATAAAGCTTAAATTAGCGGGTAAAAAACACCAGAGGATGTTTAGAGTGGTGGTTGCCGAGAAGAAGTCCAAATTACAGGGTCGTTATGTCGACGACCTTGGTTTTTGGAATCCCCATACGAACAAATTTTCATTAAACGAAGAAAAGACAAATAAATGGCTCAAAGAGGGGGTTAAGCCTACTGATACGGCGCACAATCTTTTGGTTAAAGCCGGGATTATAAAAGGCCATAAAATAGCAGTCCATAAAAAATCCAAAAAGGCTCCAGAAAAAGAAGCTCCAGCGCAAGTTTCAACTGAGGCGGTTAATAAAGAAGTTGTTGCAGAGGCAGCCACTGAAGAAATTATTAGCGACGCAAAAGAAAATCAAGAATAAAAAAGAAAAAGGTCGAGAAGGATAAAGCCCCACACATAAGAATTATGTATGGGACAAGCAAATTCGAAAACTGATATGGAATTTAGAGACAAAGATTTTCTGGAATTCGTTGTAAAAGCAATTGTGGGTAAACCTGAAGTAGTCCAGATTGAAAGAAAGATCGATGAAATGGGAGTTCTCCTTACATTGAAAGTTGACTCGACTGATATGGGAACAGTTGTGGGAAGACAGGGCGCAACGGCAAAAGCCATTCGATCTTTGCTTAGAATCGTTGGCATAAAAAACAACGCGCGTGTTAATCTTAAAATAGTTGAGCCAGAAGGTTCGACTCGAGGAATGGGACAGGAAGGAACCGTATAAATATATAAATTAACCCCGCCCCGACCTAGATCGGGGCGGGGTTTTTAGTTGATTATTGGCCCTTGTCTGGTAAGATTATTTAATGATTTTTAGCAACTTAACTGATAAATTGGCGAAAATGAAGCGAGAGGCAGAAGAAAGAGACGCTCAAAGAAAGGCTGTAAATTTAAATTTAAAGTACGTTGATTTGTCGAAAACGCCGATAGTTGTTGAAGCCCTGGCTTTGGTGGATGAAAAAACCGCCAGAGAAGCTAAACTGGCGGTTATCGAAAAAAAGAGAAACAAACTTGCCGTGGTTTCTGTTGACCCGGCCAGCCCGGAGGCAAAAAAAGTTCTTGACGATTTTTCTAAGAAAGGCTACCAATATTCGGTGTTTGTTGTTTCATTAAGCGGGTTGGAGCACGCTTTTAATTTTTATAAATACGCGCCGGTTGAAACAAATAAAATCACCGGCACGATTGAAGTAGAAGACGTTTCGAAGTTAAAAAAAGAACTTTCAACTTTAGGAGGGTTTAAAGAAGTTTTAGAAAAACAGGAATTCGAATCTTTTAATGCCGCGCCTGTTTTTGAAATTATTTTAGCCGGCGCTTTGTTAAACAGAGCGTCCGATGTCCACTTCGAGCCAACGGGAAAAAATATAAAATTGCGGCTTAGAATCGACGGATTGCTCCGAGATGTTTTTGTTTTAAAATCTAATTTTTACCAATTTTTGGTTTCCAGAGTAAAACTTCTTTCCGGGTTAAAGTTAAATATTTCAAATAAACCGCAGGACGGACGGTTTACTATTCAATTAGCGGGCAAAGATGTTGAAGTGAGGGTTGCTTTGGCGCCGTCGGAATTCGGAGAAGTTATTGTGATGCGATTACTAGATCCGGATTCGATAAACCTCACCCTTAAAGATCTAGGCCTTAGAGACGATGATCTGGAAATAATCCAAAAGAATTTGGAAAGGCCGGACGGGTTAATTTTAAATACCGGTCCGACCGGATCAGGGAAAACAACCACTCTATATACCTTTTTAAAAACAAAAAAATCTCCGGAAATAAAAATAATAACAATTGAAGACCCAATTGAATATCATCTTGACGGGATTGAACAAACGCAAGTAGACGAAGAAGCGGGATACACTTTTGCCAGCGGATTAAAGTCGTTAATGCGGCAAGATCCGGACATTATATTGGTTGGAGAAATTCGAGATAAAGAAACCGCGGAAATCGGTATTCAAGCGTCACTAACCGGCCATCTGGTTTTTTCAACCATTCATGCTAATCGGTCAGCCGGAGCCATTCCCCGGCTTTTGGATTTGGGAGTAAAAAATGTAAGCATTGGGCCAGCTTTGAAATTAATAATAGCTCAGCGCTTGGTGCGGCGGCTTTGTCCTGATTGTAAAGTTGAAGCTAGTTTATCAGCCGGCGGAGAAAAAGATTTAGAAAACAATATTAAAAAGTTTTTGGATAAATTGCCTAAAAGAGTAGACGAGGGCGGTTATAAAAACATAAAAATTTTTGAGCCAAAAGGCTGTGATAATTGTTTGGGTATGGGTTATAAAGGAAGAGTGGCGATTTACGAGCTTTTGGAAGTCGGTTCGGAAGTTGAAGAATTAATATCTAAGCAAGCAGGAGAAACAGCGATTAATAAATTTGCCGTGGATAAAGGAATGACAACAATGCAGCAGGACGGAATATTAAAAGTGATAAGCGGTATAACCACTTTTGATGAAATAAAAGGTGTTACCGGACCGATAGAATGGGAAATCAGCGAATAACGAATTTATACGAATAAACGAATGAACGAATAAATAAATTTCAGAATTTATTCGTAAATTCGTACCGATTCGTTATTCGTTGATTTTAAAAACTCCCTGGTATTGCGGGTATCTCCCTGCGAGAGAGATTTAATTGCGCGCCGCGCAAGTTTAAGAGTATTTTCGAGGAGAGGACCAGCCGGAACCAATCCTTCCGAGCTAAAAATACTCCCATTACCCGCAATACCAGAGAGTTTCTATAAGTATACATATTTTGAAATAAATGTCAACCCCGTTAGAAGTCGCGAACGCATCGTGCGCGTTCTACTTCTAACGGGGCCAACCCTCTACTAAAAACAATGAAAAGTTTAAAAAATAAGGGAAAAAAGTTTTTAGCGAATAAAAAGTCTAATGATGAAAAACAAATTGATTTTGTTTTAAGGCCGGGTAATTGGAAAGATTTTATTGGTCAAGAAAAACTAAAAAATAATTTAAAAATTATTTTAACCGCCGCCAAAAAAAGAAAAGAAGCGGTAGATCATCTTTTATTCTGCGGTCCGGCTGGATTGGGCAAAACAACGCTTGCGTGTTTGGTTGCTAAAGAAATGGGAGCTGATATTAGAATTACTTCCGGCGCCGTTTTAGAAAGAGTAGGCGATTTAATAGCTCTTCTTTCTTCAATAGAGGAAAACGAAGTGCTTTTTATAGATGAGATTCATCGGTTAAACCGGTCAATAGAAGAGGTTTTATATCCAGCGCTCGAAAGTCGTCAGATTTATGTAATGATAGGAAAGGGTCCGGCTGCCCGGCCGCTGACTTTGGATTTACCGCCTTTTACATTGGTGGCGGCCACAACTCGTCCCAATCTTTTGTCGTCTCCTTTACGGTCTCGCTTCGGCGCGACTTTCAGGATTGATTATTATGAAAATAAAGACATCGAAGATATAATTTTTCGGTCAGCGGAAATTTTAGGAGTAAAAATTACAAAAAAGGCAAGGGAAGTGCTTTCTAGGGCCTCTCGTTTTACGCCAAGAATAGCCAATCGTCTTTTAAAAAGGGCAAGAGACTTGGCGGAAGTAAGCGAAAGGGAAATTATCGACGAGGACCTAGCTCAAGAGACGCTGAAATTTTTAGAAATTGACGATTTGGGTTTAGAAAGTTATGACCGGCGGCTTTTGGAAATAATAATAAAAAAATTTAGAGGCGGTCCAGCCGGACTGGCTACTTTAGCGGCGGTTTTGGGCGAAGAAAAAGGAGTTATTGAAGACGTTTACGAGCCTTTTTTGATAAAAATAGGATTGCTTCATAAAACCGCAAGCGGCAGAGTTGCCAGTGAGGACGCTTACAAGCACTTGAATTTAGAGTATAAAAATGATTAATTTTATCCATGATTGCATTATTTAATAAAATTTTTTACCAGCCGCTTTTTAGTCTTCTTGTCTATATTTATAATAGTGTTGCGTTTCATGATTTTGGTTTAGCGATAATTATTCTGACCATTATCGTCAGAGTCATTTTGTATCCGGTATTTCATAAAGGCGCCAAGGATCAGGCGATAATGCAACGGCTCGCGCCAAAACTTAACGAAATAAAAAAGAAGCACAAAAACGACAAAGAAAAATTAGCGACTGAGACGATGCGGCTTTATAAAGAGCACAAAGTTAATCCTTTTTCTCAATTCGCGCTTTTGATTTTAGTCCAGCTTCCGATTTTGATCGCGCTATTTCAAATTTTCAGCCAAAGCATAAAAACGATCCCTAATTTAAATCCTCAATTTTTGAATTTGGTAAATTTGGCCAATCCAAGCATTATTTTGGTTTTGCTCGCCGCTTTGTCGCAGTATCTTCAAGCGAAGTTAACTATTCTTCCGCAAACGAATCAAAATTTATCCAAAGAAGAAAAATTGGCAAAACAAATGTCCGCCATGACTTTATATTTTATGCCTGTTTTAACAGTCGTGATTTTATATAAATTACCGTCGGCTATCGCGCTTTACTGGTTGACAACAACGGTTTTTTCGGTTATTCAACAAGTTATAATCAATAAATCATTAAAGAAAAATGAATACCAGCCAAACGAGCCAAATAAAGGAAACAATTAGCCAAATAATCGAAAAAATCGGTTTCGAGGATTTTAGCGTGGAAACAAACGAGGAAAGCCGAAGGGTAAGTGTTTTAATAAGCGACGCAAAATTTTTTAAAGATATGCTGCCGGATTTTGTTTCGGACATAAACTATCTGGTACGGCTTATAACAAAAAAACAGGACTGGGGAGATATTATAATTGACGTAAATAATTATTTAAAAGAAAGGGAAGGGCTTATTTTGGAATTGGCGCGGGCAGCTGCTCGAAAATCTGTTGCTACAAAAGAAGAGATTTCTCTTCCGCCTATGAACAGCTACGAGAGGCGGCTGGTTCACACTGAACTCGCTGACCGACCGGATTTAAAAACCGAAAGCGCCGGAGAAGGAAAAGAAAGGTACGTTGTGATAAAGCCGTTATAATTCTCCCCAACTGTCTCCGATCTTCACATTTACCTTCAAGGAAACTTTTAATTTGTAGACCGATTCCATTGTTTTTTCAATCGCTTCGGCGATTTTTTTAAGCTCGGGCGTGTCTTTTATTTCAAAAATCAGTTCATCGTGGATTGATAAAAGCATTTTAACTCCCGTTCCCCAGACATTCATTTCTTCCAGCTTTTCTTTGGTTTTTGCCATTGCGAGTTTGATGATGTCGGCGGCTAAACTTTGAATGGGAAAATTTATAACCATTCGTTCGGAGTCGGTCCGTTCTTTGGGGTTTAGGGAATTTATTCCCGGGAGATTTCTTTTGCGGCCGTTTAAATTTTCTATAAAACCGTCAATTCTCGCGTTGGCTATAATGTCTCGATGCCATTTTTTAATGGTGGAGAAATCTTTAAAGTATTCGGTTATGAATTTTTTCGCCTCATTTTGAGAGAGACCGCTTTCATGGCTGAATTTTCGAACACCCATTCCGTAAATAACTCCGAAGTTTAATGTTTTAGCAACGCGGCGCATTTGAGGAACAACGTTGTCTGGCGAAACGTTAAAAATCTGGCTGGCGGTCATTGTGTGAATATCTTCTCCTTTTTTAAAAAATCCCAGCATTTTAGGATCACTGGTTAAAGTCGCTAATATGCGAAGTTCTATTTGAGAATAATCAAACGCCGCGAATTTATAGTTTTTTTCAGCAATAAACGCCGGTCTTATAATGTCAGGAACATTTTGTAAATTTGGGTTTTCCGAAGCGAGCCGGCCGGTTGCCGCGCCCAGCTGGATAAAAGTAGTATGTATTCGGCCGTCGCTTTTAATTAGTTTCGCAAGAGGTTCTATGTAGGTTGATTTGAGTTTAAAAAGTTCGCGGTATTTTAAAACAAAATTTATAATTTCTGGTTTTTCTTTTAAGGCCTCAAGTTTTTGGGCGTTGGTTGATTTGAGTTTAATGGAGAATTTTTTTAAAAGGATTTTAGCGAGCTGTTTCGGAGAATTAATATTGAAAATTTCACCGCCGGTTTCCCTGTAAATTTTTTTAACTAATTCATTTATTTTTTCGTTTACGTCAAGCTCCATTTCTTTAAGTTTTTCGCGGTCAACTTTAATGCCCCACATTTCCATTTGCCGTAAAATCGGAGTTAAGGGTTTTTCAATTTTTTGAATAGCTTCCGCTGAAGCGTCGGCTTCTAAAAGATGTCCTTGTCTGGAAGAAGGCGTTTTTTTGTTTGTTGTTTTAATTATTCCAAATTGATCTTTTTCCGGCTTTGAAGTGATTCTTTTTACTAAACTTTTAAAGCCCATTTTTTCAAAATAAGCGATCGATTTTCCTGTTGTTTTTCCGGTCTTTTTATCAGAAAGTTCATATTTTAATTGAGACAAATCTTTTATTTCAAGAGGAGCGTCAAAATGAAAAACTGCTAAATCTCTTGATAAAAGAGCCTGGTTTTTAAAGTTAAAAATTTTTTGGTATGATTTTTCTTCATTTATGTTCGCGTTTTTAAAAAAATTATCAAGCGTGGAAAATTTTTGGATAATTGGTGTGGCTGTTTTAGGGCCTATGCCCGGCACGCCCGGAATGTTGTCTGACGGGTCGCCAACAAGGCCTTTATAGTCGGGAAGTTGCCAAGGCGAGATACCAAAACGTTCTTTTACCGCGGTTTCGTCGTAGATGATTGTTTCGCTGATGCCTTTTTTTAAGGTTTCCACCACTATCTTGTCGTCTTTGACGATTTGAAGAGAATCAAGGTCTCCGGTTAAGATTATTATTTTTAAATCGGAAGTGTCTTGAAATTTTCTAGCGGTTGTGGCGATTAAGTCGTCGGCCTCGAATCCGGCAATTTCAAAAGTCGAAATACTAAAACTTTCAAAAAGTTCGTGGGCATCAATAATCTGAGAAACAAGTTCATCGGGAGCTTTTGGCCTGTGGATTTTGTAGTCGTCATACATTTTTTTTCTAAAAGTTGGTTCTGGCCGGTCAAAAAAAGAAGCCACAAAATCAGGCGCTTGTTCGTCTAGAATTTTTATAAGAAGCGCGGACAAGCCGTATAGCGCCCCAGCGGGTTTGTTTTGGGAACTGGTTAAGGGCGGTAAAGCGTGATAGCAACGGTGTATAAGGGCGTTGGCATCAATAAGAAGAAGTGTCATTAAATAATTATAACACGATTCCAAGGGTTATTTTGGGTTATTTCGTTGTGCGGTTTTTGGAAAGATGTTATAATTACTCATTATGGAACAATTAAATAAAAATCAAAGTGATAGTATTTCCAGTCCGTCGCTTGAAGTTGATATCAGAACAATGGAGGGAGATACCAAGGCGCTAAAAGAAACCGGCGGTGAAACAACGGATATAAAAGGAGAGAAAGAAAATATTTTAAGACAGAACGAGGAAAAAAATGAAATATCAAAATTTTCCGCTCCGTCTGATAATTTTATTTTTCCCCAGAGTCAAAAATCCAATCAACAGGTTGTGAAGCCTTTTGAGCCAGCTTCGTCGAATATAGAGAGCGTGAAAGTTGCAATGGATTCAGGAAAAAGACCGGTTTGGAAAACTTTGTTGATTATCTTGGGGATTTTTGTTTTAGCGGCCGGTTTTGGAGTGTTGGGCTATTATTTAAGCCCCTTGATTTTTAAGTAATTCATCATAAAATAAGACTTCATAAAATATTATGTTTCCTGTAAATATTTTAAATTATTTTAAACTAATTTTAGAGAAAACAAGAAGCCTTCTTAAGGAGCAGATAAAAAAGCTCAACATAATGCCTGATAGAGGAATAGACAGAGCGGCTATGGAGGAAGAAGCGGATCAAGAAGAAGAATTTGTTAATCAACAAAGCGCTGCCTATACTTTAAAAGAGAGACTGGCCGATATTGATTCGTCTCTCGTTAATATAAAAAAAGGCAAATACGGAATTTGTTCTAAATGCGGTAAGCAAATTTCCGCTAAGATTTTAAAAATAGCGCCAGAATCAAAACTTTGTCAGGATTGCAAGAAAAAAGCGCGGAAAAAAACTAACAACCAATAACAAACAACCGACAACGAAAATTTATTTTTATAGTTGTAAGTTGCTGGTGGTAGGTCGCGGGTTGATTTATGACTACATTCTCAAGGATTTATTCGGCGGAACTTGAAGGCATTGAAGCGAAGTTAATTGAAGTGGAGACCGACATAAATGTCGGTCTCCACTCTTTTAATATTGTGGGCTTGGCTGATAAGGCGTTAAACGAAGCAAAAGAAAGAGTAAACGCGGCTTTAAAAAATTCTAATATCAAACCGCCTAACCAAGAAAATAGAAGAATCACGATAAATCTGGCTCCGGCGGATATTAAAAAGACCGGTTCGCAATATGATTTGGCGATAGCGCTTGGGTATCTTTTATCAACTAAGCAGATAAAAAATTTTGACGCGAGCGATAAAATTTTTGTTGGTGAGCTTTCGCTTGAGGGGGGACTAAGACCGATAAGCGGGGCGCTTTCTGTCGCGCAAATGGCGAAAGATTTGGGATTCAAATTCGTTTTTTTGCCAAAAGCGAACGCGCGTGAAGCGGCTTTGATGGCCGGCATAAAAATAGTTGCGGTTTCAAATATCATCGAGCTGATAGATTTTTTGGAAGAGCGAAAACAGATGAAGTTTCAAGAAAAAACAAACCTGGATTTTGATTTGTTTGAAGGAAGCGTTGATATTTCGGAAATTAAGGGCCAGGAAAACGCCAAGAGAGCGTTAATGATCGCGGCCGCGGGCGGACACAATATGCTGATGGTCGGTTCTCCGGGCGCGGGCAAGTCAATGCTGGCGCAAGCGTTAAATTCAATTCTGCCACCCTTAACAATCGATGAAGTTATAGAAGTGACCAGGATTTACAGCGCCGCCGGATTTTTAAAAGATAGTTTTATTATCGTTAACAGGCCGTTTCGCACTCCGCATCATAGCGCTTCGCCGGTTTCTATAATCGGCGGAGGGACAAGTCCCAAACCCGGAGAAATAAGCTTGGCGCACAGGGGCGTTTTATTTTTGGATGAAATTCCGGAATTTCGCCGCGATCTTCTTGAATCTTTGCGCCAGCCGCTTGAAGACGGCCATGTTTTTATTTCAAGGGCAAAAAATGTTTTGAAATTTCCAGCCAGATTTTCGCTGGTAGCGGCGATGAATCCGTGTCCCTGCGGATATTTTGGAGACAACGAAAAAGTTTGCCGATGCAGCGCGCATGAAGTTTTTCGCTACCAGAAAAAAATATCCGGACCGCTTTTGGACAGAATTGATATTCAAATAGAAGTTCCGAGAGTAAAAGTGGAAGATTTGCGAAAACAAAAAGAAGAAAATTCTAGCCGAGCTGTACGGGAAAAAATTACAAAAACGCGGTTAGTCCAAAAAAAGAGATTCGAAAAACTGGGGTTGAAAATTTCATTGAATTCCGAAATGTCTTCAAAAATAGTTGACGAAATTGTCAAATTTGACGGGCAAGCCGAAAATTTTTTGAAAAATATTTTGGAGAAATCTTTTATTTCCGCAAGAGGGTATTATCGGGTTTTAAAAACCGCCCGTACAATAGCGGATTTAGAAGAATCAGAACAAGTAAATTCCGGGCACTTAGCAGAAGCATTTCAGTATAGGATAAGAGAGCAGTAGTGTTGGTTGATAAGCTAAGTTGATAGCTTGAGTTGTTAAGTGTTTATTAGTAAAAGGATAAGCAAATAAGATGGCGGCGTAATTTATTGACTGTTATGTTATGGCATAACAGTCAATACGCAATATGATAAGTTTATTATAGGGAGAATAATAAACTATGAATAAAAAAGAAAAACAATTTAATAGTGTTAAGAAAAATATCAGCGATAAAATATTGGCTATTATACCTCTGATTGATAATTATTCTTCGCGAAAAGAATGGGAGGATGCGTGTTGGAAAAAAATGGTGAAATCCGAAGAAATATTAAATTTACTCACCACTTCTTATGAGCGCCATGATTTGATAATGCGAGCTGCCGCTTTAAAAGGTTTTATTTCCGGCAAAAGCTACAGGCAGATTAGCAAGGATTTTTTTATTTCACTTCAAACTATCAGCGGTATTAAAAAAGCAATAACGGAAAATCATTACCGAAGCTATCAAGAGAGAAGCAAGACAGAAAGAAAGAAGAAAAAATACAGTAGCGAACCAGATTCAATTAAAAATCGGCGTAAACATTGGCGAGGGGAAAGGCGTGTTCGCACTAAATACGGAACAATTTATGTGCGTTACTAATTGCTAACTGTTATGCTATAGCATAACAGTTAGCAAAGGTGCGGAAAAAATTGTAAAAGAATCTTATTATAATTTATATGAATAAAAAAGGCTTTTCAGCAATAACGGCAGTGATTATAGCAGTCGCGACTTTGGCGGCGATCGGAGGGGGAGTTTGGTATTACGAAAATAAAACAAAGCAAGTTCAGCCGGCGCAAAATAATATTCCGCAGCAAAATACTTCGTAAAAGCAAAACGAAACCGCAAACAGTTCAACTACGCTCACTGCAGACTGGAAAACAGAAAATATTAATGAAAGTGATTTTGTTTTTTTTAATTCAAGTAAGATTATGAGTGGAGTCGCATACACAATTAAAAATTCTAGGGCTTATGTTATTACAGGAGGAATAAATACAAATAAGAATGACTTTGATAGCCTCCTTTCAAGTTTTAAGTTTATAAAATAATTAAAAAAGAAAGATATTTTTAAAAAACCAACCCTGTAAAACAGGGTTGGTTTGTGTTAGATTTCGTAAATGACAAAGTTTCAGGACTTAAATCCCAAACAAAAAGAGGCGGTTGAGCATACCGGCGGGCCGCTTTTGATAGTTGCCGGAGCCGGATCGGGGAAAACTAAAACCTTAACCAGCCGGTTATTGAATTTGCTTAAAAATGGAGCAGAGCCAAGTAGTATTATTGCTATTACTTTTACCAATAAGGCGGCGGAGGAGATGCGAGATAGAGTTTATAAGTTGATAAGTTCACAAGTTGATAAGTTAAAATCGGAAAACTTACAAACTTATAAACTTAAAAACTTATTTATTGGGACGTTTCATTCCTTAGGAGCGAGGATTTTAAGGAAAGACGGGAAATTTTTCGGACGGACAATCGGGTTTACCATTTACGACAGCGACGATTCGCTCCGGGTTATTAAAGGCATTATAAAAAATTTTAATCTTGATACTAAAAAATACAGCGCTCCGCAATTGCAGAGGAAATTTTCGGCGATAAAGAGCGAATTAGTTGATTTAACCGGCGATTTAGCTGATAGCTATGACGTGACCATAAAAGCTCTTTTTAACGAATACGAACTGGCTCTAAAAAATAATAACGCGTTTGATTTTGATGACTTGATAGAAAAGGTTGTGCGGTTATTTCGAGAGCAGGAAGAAGTTTTTAAAAAATACCAAAAAGAAATAAAACATGTTTTGGTGGACGAGTATCAGGACATTAATACCGCCCAATATTATTTTGTCCGGTTTTTGGCGCAAAGCCACAATAATATCAGCGTAGTGGGCGACGACCAGCAGTCAATATACAAATTCCGTTTTTCGGACTTCCGGAATTTTTTGAATTTTGACCGTGATTGGCCGGATGCGAAAGTGGTTTTACTCGAACAAAATTATCGCTCGACTGGAAATATTATTAAAGCGGCATCAGCAGTGGTGGCGAATAATAAATTTCAGCGGCCAAAAACGCTATGGACTGAAAAAAGCGACGGGGAACTCATAAAAATAATTGAACATGAAAATTCCGATTTCGAAGCAATTTATGTCGCGACGCTTATAAATTCAAAATTGAATTTTTCCAATAATAAGCCCGCAAGCGTGGGAATACTTTATCGGACAAATAGCCAGTCGCGGGCGATTGAGCAGTCGCTTATTGAAAACGAAATTAAATACAGGATTTTTGGCGGGCTAAGATTTTATGAAAGAAAAGAGATAAAAGATATTGTTTCGGGATTAAGATACGGATTGAATCCCAGCGATAGCGTCAGCTTGGAGCGCTTGGAAAAGAATTTTAACAAAAAGATATATTTGGAGTTTAAGAAAAATCTGCCTCAAAAATCAGAAAATATTTCTCCGCTTGAAGCAATCGGGTATATTATTAAAACATCCGATTATTTCGGATATTTAGAAAGAAGCTATTTAAATTTTAAGGAGCGCCGGGAAAACATAGAAGAGTTGATGAATTTTGCCGCCAATTTCAATAATTTGGGAGATTTTTTGGAGAGAGTTTCGCTTTTAGGGCCTTTGGACAAAAACGATTCGGCGCAAACCGCGGATGTCCACGTTAATTTAATGACTATTCATTTGGCAAAAGGACTGGAATTTGACGAAGTTTTTGTGATTGGCTGTAATGAAGGTTTGTTGCCTCATCAAATGTCTTATTCGAGCGACGATGAAATCGAAGAAGAAAGAAGGTTAATGTATGTTGCGATGACACGAGCCAGAAACAATCTTTATTTGAATTTTTATCATTTACCCTCGAGATTTCTTTATGAAATTCCGCCGCAGTTTGTGGAATTTGTCGGCGGTCAGCCACTTGACGATGAAGAAAGGTATATAGAAATTAACTAGCGCCGATTTTTCAAAAAATGTATTATAAAATTAATGGCTAAAAACAAAACGTTGTTTTTAATCTCTTCTTTTGTCGCGGGTTTTTCTTTAATGACGGTTGAGCTTACTGCCAGTCGTATTATCGCGCCTTTTGTGGGGTCGTCTTTGTATACCTGGACATCGGTTATAGGGGTTATGCTTTTCGGATTATCGGTGGGGTATTATTTAGGCGGACTTTTCGCGGATAAGTATGTTCATAAAAATTTAAACTGGCTGGTGTTTGCGCTGGCGTCTGTCAGTGTTTTTGCGATTCCGTTTATCATTCCATATGGAGAAATATTTACGGCGTGGTCTTTAACTCTTCCAGCCACTATTTTATTAATGTCTTTTTTATTTTTTTTCTTACCGTCAATTTTTTTAGGGGCGCTCTCCCCTGTTATTTTAAAAAATTATACAAATTCATTTGAGCGTCTCGGGATTAGCGCCGGAACGTTGTCGGCGTTTTGGTCGCTTGGCAGTATAGCCGGAACATTTATAACCGGCTTTATTTTTATCGGTTATCTGGGCAGTAGGGCGACTCTTATGGGAGTTGCTTTGTTATTAATGTGCGTTACCTTATTTTTTTATAAATCTAAAACACAGCTCACAATTTCCATATTGTTTGCAACTGTAATTTTGATTATTTTGTTTTTATCCGTCAGTTCGGTGAGCTTGGCTAATAATGTATTTTATTCAAAAGAAAGCAATTATTACTCCATTAAAGTAGCTGACGGAGTTTTAGGGATGGACGATGTGAGAGTTCTTTTTTTAGATTTTGACGCTCATGGCATTGAAAGCCGAGCGGGAAAATTTTTAGGCGGCTATCCTGATATGTACCCGCTTTTTTTTGCATTTAAGAATTCTTTAAAGGATATTTTCGTGATCGGCGGGGGGTCATATTCAATACCGAAATATTTTGCCGATTATTATAAAGATTCAAAAGTAACGGTTGCTGAAATTGATCCAAAAGTAAAAGAAGCAGCCGAAAAATTTTTCGATTTAAAAGATTCTCGCATATCTACTGAAATCGGCGACGGGCGCGCCGTGCTTAAAAGGAAAAATGAAAAATATGATTTGATTTTTGAGGACGCGTTTAATTCCTTTATTTCGCTTCCTTGGCATCTTACAACGAAAGAATTCGCTTTTTTGGCGAAAACAAGATTATCAGAGGGTGGAATATACGCGGTTAATTTTGTTTCTCCTGTCAAAGGAAAAGAATCTCTTTTTTTTCGGAGCATGCTAAAGACCTTTAAGGAGGCTTTTCCTAATGTGTATATTTTTACTACCGGAGAGCTTTCTTACTATCCTCAAAACATAGTTTTAATCGGAATAAATTCCGATTTTCATCAAGATATTTCTGAAATAAAAAGCAATTTAATTAATCTTAAAAACGGCCAGTGGTTGGCGTCTCATATTGCGGACGGGAGAAATTATTCAGATGACGGCGGGATTGTGTTGTCCGATGATTTTTCTCCAGTAGAGAGATTAATGACGCCCGTGATGAACCGTTATTTCAAGCTGTACTCGGATTTTTATCGCTCCTTTTTAAAATTAAACAGTTAATTTCCGAGTTTATTTTTTATCTAAAGTCATGTCAAAAAAATTAGGTCAGCATTTTTTGGTTAATAAAAATAAAATACAGAAAATTGTTGAAACCCTTGAATTAAAAAAAGGAGACGTTGTTGTTGAAATTGGTCCGGGGCATGGGGAGCTTACGGAAGAAATAGCGACAAGCGACAAGCGACATGAAGTAAAAATCATAGCGATTGAAAAAGACGAAGCATTGGCAAAAGGGCTGAAAGAAAAATTTAAAGATAATAATATTGAAATTATTGAAGGCGACGCGCTTAAAATCCTTACGGATTTAACTTATAATTTTAAATCGACAACTAATAATTATAAATTAATAGGCAATATTCCATATTATATAACCGGCAAGTTGCTAAGGATTTTATCGGAATTGGAAAATAAACCGTTTATGATTGTTTTGACAATCCAAAAAGAAGTAGCGCAAAGAATTTGCGCCAAAGTACCTCAAATGAATTTATTGGCGGCAATCACGCAATATTGGGCGGAGCCGGAAATTATAGACTATATTTCCAAAAAAGATTTTCAACCAGCGCCGAAAGTGGATAGCGCGATAATTAGATTATCGCCGTGGATTAACGCAGGTCATACACAGATAGACGCAGATAAATTCTACGAATTTGTAAAGGTTTTATTCAAACAGCCGAGGAAGACGATTCTAAATAATATACAAAGGAGTAGTTTTGAATATAACGAATCAAAAGCAAAATATACGAATAAAGACGAGATTGTTGAAAAACTCCAAGCGTTGGGTATAAAATCACAAGACAGACCGCAAAATTTATCTATTGAGCAAATTAGGTACTTATCCACGTTGTTTTAGGATTGCAAAAGCTCTATAATTAAATAAATTATATCTAAATGAGCCGACTTAAACTTACAGTAATAGTTTTGGTTTTGGGCGCTGGTTTGGCGCTGTCCTATTTTATTATAAAAAATCCCATTTCTTTGTTTTCGGGCGATGCGGGAAAGAGCGCTAATAATAGCGAGCTTTTTCAAAACGCTGAAACCGCAGGGTCATTGCCTATAAAATGGGTTGAAAAAATAGCGTCAAAAGGAAACGAAATTCCTTCTGGGAATAATAAAGGTAATCCGGGCGTAAGCAACAAAACGGCGGTTGGTTCTCAAGATAGCAACATAAATTTGACCGAAATGGTGGGCCAGTTAATTTTTGAAAAAATGAAAACTTTAGACCAGTCTGGTAAAAGTCCTTTTAATGGATTCATAGATCCTAAAAATCCCCAAACCCAAACAATGATTAACGACGCCATCTCCAAATTGGATTCCTCCAAAATTTTTACGGTTTCTATTCCCGCTGGTGATGTTATTATAAGCGGCGATAATTCTAACGAAAAAAAATCAGAATATGTGCAATTAGTCAGTGAAATTATTTTTAAAAATTTAAGCGGTCCGTATGGCCGGCCTGATTTGGCTTTAGGAAAAATGTTAGACAATGGTGATGCTTCTGATGTCGAGAAAATCGCAAATACGTACGAAGGTATTTATAACGAAATTTCTAGAATTACTACCCCGTCCGATTATAAAAATATGCACAAGAAATATTTGTTTTTTTTAAAAAAAGCCAATCTTATTTATCTAGGCATTGCTAATTTACAGAACGATCCCGTGAAAGCCCAGATTTTTTTCCAATCAGTCCCGGACATAGCAAAAGAAGAGCTTGATATTAAAAAAGAATACGCTCAAAAAGCGCAAGATTTAAACGGATAACAGAAATTTTAGAACTATCAAGAATGAATAAAATTATTACAAAAGCAATACTAGGTTTCTTGATATTTTTAATGATTTTTGCCTTGCCCGGCCTTTTTTTGAAAACTGAAAAAAAAGCAAACGCAGTTCTCGCGCTTTTGCCTATGCAGGTTGTTCAATATGCGATACAGGCCTGGGGTTATTTAAAGGAAGCGTATAATTTTTTATACGATAAAATGAGTAAAGTGAGCAGGGATATTATTGCGAAAAAATTAATTAATTATGTTGTTGATCAAACTATTAAGTGGGTTCAAGGCGGAGGCAAGCCAAAATTCGTCACTGATTGGAACGGATTTTTAAAAGATGCCGGCAATATCGCTTTTGATCAAGTTATAAAAGACGTGGGGGCGTCTCGGCTTTGTTCCCCGTTTAGTTTACAGGTAAAAGTGGGGCTTTTGCCTGTAAAAAGATTTTCCGATCAGATTTCTTGTACTTTAGATGATGTGGTTAAAAATATAAATGATTTTTACGCTAATTTTGAAAATGGCGGGTGGATCGCTTATAACGAAGCGTGGCAGCCGCAAAACAATTATTTTGGCCAGATGATATTGATTCAGGATCAGATTCAAATCGAAACCAGCAAGAAAGTGACGGCGGCAACAAATGAGGCGGTTTCAGGTAAGGGATTTTTAGGGCAGAAAAAATGCGTTGTTCGCGAAAAAGTCAGTGCGGCAGAACTCAACGCCTGCAAAAAAGAATCTATTGATGAAAACGGAGATTTTAGCGAGCTTCTTTATGAGGGTTGTCTTAACAAAAAGAACGCAAACGCCAAGTGTTTAAAAGAAGAGATTGTTACTCCCGGGGACACTGTTGGCGCGATTGTGGCAAAGGGAATGACTTCGGACATAGAATGGGCGGCAAATATCCAGTCCTGGATGTCCGCTCTTGTCAACGCTGTTATTAACCGGCTTTTCACGGAAGGACTCTCGGCTTTGAAAAGTTCGTCAAGCGGTGGCGGTGGCGGAAGTTATTATCCGCCGGAAATGTCAGGATTAGTTGATGCCGAATTAAAACAACAGCAACAAGAGATTTTAAGTTCTGTTAAAAGCATAAATAATGAGTGGCAATATATTTTAAATGCCAAAAATAAGGCGCTTGATTACGCGAATCAGGAATTGGCAATTCTCAATGATTTAAAGACTAGGAATTGCCAACCGCCGGTGTCAGATGCTCAAATCACTACTCTTCAATCGAATATTGAATTATTAAAGAATCAAATTGCCGATTTGACTGCGAAAACCAACGAAGCAAACGTTTTAATTGCGGAGATTAACGCGGCTAAGACAACGGCAGCGTTGACGCGTGTTTTGCAAAAAGCAAATGAATTTATGGCAAAGTATAATACGGAAGAGATGCAGAGACGAATATACGACGGCGATAATAGAACAGCGGCTGATAGCGAAATGAATAAATTCAGAAATGATTTGCAAGACGAGCAGAATCGGCTAAGCGTTTGTATTGCTAGTTCAAACGGATAATTAAAATGAGAAAAAATTTATTTAAAAAAATTTTTGCGCTGTCTTCGATTTTGGGAGCGATGCCTCTTTGGGCTAATGCCGGACTGGTGGGAGATCTTATAGGAGGCATTACAAACGCGGCAATATCCGGAATTGTTCTCGTGATTTCTTATATTTTGGGTTTTATCGCTCAAGTGGTTTTTTATATTGGCGGAGCTTTTTTGGATTTCGCTTTGGAGATAAACATGCATCTTTTGGATAATCCGTTTATCAAAACCGGCTGGAGTATTGTTTTGAATTTTACCAATTTAGGATTTGTACTGGCAATTATCGTAATCGCTTTTGCTACCATCGTGGGACTCCAAAGTTACGGAATGAAAAAAGCGTTGTGGAAATTAATTGTTGCGGCGCTTTTGGTTAATTTCAGTTTGGCTATCGCCGGATTTTTCATAGAAGCTTCCGACGGAGTAACTGAATTTTTTAAAGGAAAAATTCAAGGAACTTCGCAGGTTGGCCTTTCAACAAAACTTGCCGCTGTGATAAACCCTCAATTCATGCTTTCGGGCAAGGAGCTTAGCCGGCTTAAGGCGCAGGTGCAATCGCAGAACCCACAGACAGCAAGTTCTACGGCAAGTGCTTCGACGTCCATTGGTTACAGCATGATAAGCGGCGACATGGGGATAGCTTACGAAAGCGCTGAAGAAGCAAAGGCCGCTCTTGTCAGCACGCCGTCAGCCAACCCATTCGGCACTGCCCTGAAAGGAATAGCCACGCTTTTATTTATCGCGCTTTTTACAATTTTAGCCGCGCTTACTCTTTTGGGTTTAGCAGGAACGCTTTTGGTAAGGTATATTTATCTAACCTTTCTTTTGATTTTATCTCCGATCGTCTGGCTGGCGTGGATATTTCCTTCAACCGCGCAATGGTGGAAATGGTGGTGGAAAAAATTATTGCATTGGTTGATTTTCGCGCCAGTAGTGCTGTTCTTTTTGTATTTGACTATCTATGTGGCTACCAGTACCGCGAATCAAAATGTATTTTCCCAATATGCGCCGAAGAATTTAAGTAATCAGCCCATTACCATAGATGTAGGTTATATTTCTCAATTGGTAATGATACTGGGTATTTTGATGGGAGGATTGATTTTGTCGAGCAAGTTAGGAACAGTCGGGTCAAAAGCGGCGTTTGGAGCGGCTGAAGGATTAAAGGAGGGAGTTAAAACTTGGGGTAAGAAGTTTCCTTTGGGAGCTGGCGCTCGGGTACTTAGAGGAGCAGGACAAGGGGCAAGTGCTTTAGGGGCGAGGCTTGGGACAGGACGTATTGGTAGCGCATTAAGCCGCGCCGGCGGCGCAATTGCCAGCAGTAAAGCCGCTACATATAAACCCGACAGTCTTTATAAGTCAATTATCGGCGGAATGAAAAAAGGAAGCGGATTGTTTAAAGGAAAAACTACTTCGGAATGGGCGTGTGATGTTTGTGGTCACGTAATAAAATCTACCAAAAAACCGGTTATGCACTGCTCTAATTATGGCAAGCCCATGCCGTCTAATGCTCCAGGCGCAATCCCGCCACCGCCTGCTGGAGCGCCGTCTAATATGCCTTGGACACATTATTATGGCAAGCCCATGCCGTCTAATGCGCCTTGGACACACGGGCCTAATGATTGGTTAGCGGTTGGAAAGGAAGAAAAAAAAGAAGAAAAAAAAGATGAAAATAAATAAATTTTTATGGATTATTCTTTAATTACCGAACAACAATTTCAAAAACGCGTTTATGATTTGCCGAGTATTTTAAAAAATGCTCTTAATTCAGAGAGCATGATGGGGACTGTCCGGCATATTTGCCAATCTCATTATTTTGATGACGACAAAACTTTGACTATTGAGCAGTTAACCGCTTTAGTTTTATCCGGATTTGTGGCAATTGAAGATATGAGCAAAGAAATCGCAGAAAATCTGGAGGTCAATAAACAATTAGCGGATTCGATTTATCAAGAGATTGATAAAAAGATTTTCCTATCGTTAAAGGACGAAATTAAAAAAGTTTATAGTCCTTTGGTTGTTCCAAAATCGGCATTGTCTTGGGGAGCGCCTAAAATTGAATTAAAGCCCGTAACAAAAGAAGACGTTGTTGATTTGAAAATAAAACCAGTTGTTGGAATTTCAAGCGAAACAATTGAAATAACGCCGAAAGAACAACGCGATGCCAATATACGAATACATGCGAATGATACGAATAAAATACAAATAATTTCAGACAAAGAAAGAGTTGATTTTTCTAAAGTTGAACCGCAATCGAGCAAAATGACTTTGGAAAAATCGCTAGGCGAGGAAGAAGCGCCGATGATTTTACATAAGGAAACAGAATTAACACCGCTTGCGGCGGATAAAAAATCTTTGGCTGAAGTATTTACTTTTTCTTCCGGACAAGAGCCGGCGGCAAGAAAAGAGTCGTCGGATTTGGCGGCAAAAATCAGTTTTGGCGCTGACACGGAAAAGAAAAAGGAAAATAAAATACAAATGGAAAAACCCAATATTAGAGTAGTCCATTATAGCGATTTAAATACGCCAACATCTCCTTTTGGAAAAGAACAGACTTTTCAGTCTCAAGTTTTTTCCCAAAGCAAAGAAGTTAATATTGGTTTCGAGCCCAAAGTGGTAAAAATGGAAGAAAAAAACATCCCCGAAATTCCTAAAAAAGAATCGGAAAAACAATTTATTGCTCCGGTAAAAACAGAAATTAACCCGCCATTTAGCGGAGAAAAAGAAATACGAGTTCCTTTAGTTGAGCAAAGTTCGATAAAGATCGATAACGGCGTAAAAATCGGTTTTGAGAAATCAACGAATAACGAATCTGTTTCGAATGAACGACCCGTTCGACAAGATCAGGGTCGTCCTGAGCAAGTTGAAGGACGAATTAACGAATCTTTTAAAGCTTCGGGACTAAGCATTAAAGCGGCGGCGGAGAAAAAAGCCTTTGAAGATGCCCGAAAACAAATGTTTAAAATTGGACAAAAGCCCGAACAAAAAACGGCAGCTAAATTGCCGGATGAATTGCAATTAAAAGATATTCCTGTTGAAGAAGATGTTATCGATCTTCGAAAAATTGTTGGGTAGCTTGTGTTGATTTATGGTCGTAGATTTAAATTGTGAGTTAAATTATGCAATTTCAGGTTCCCCAATTTATAGAAATAGAGGATAAGATAGCCGGGCCTTTGACTTTAAAACAGGTTCTTTATTTGGTTTTTGCGGGAGGAATAAGCTTGCTTAGTTATTTTGTTTTCAATTTTTTTTTCTGGATTTTATTGACAGCTCTTTTGGTGGCAATAGCTTTGGTTTTCGGATTTGCAAAGTATAACGGGCAGTCGATTTCTAAGATTTTTTTAGCGAGCGTCGGATTTTTATGGAAGCCGAGATTTTATTTATGGAAGAGGGAATCGGAAGAGGTAATAATAAAAATTCCGAAACTTCCCCAGTTGCAAAAAGCGCTAGTTAAAATAATTCCAACCGAAAAAGTTTTGGCCGAGCGGGAAAGTTTAGGGAGTTTATTTAACTCCGCCCCAGCGATTAAAAAATTATGGGATGATTTAATAACAACAAAAAATCCTCTTCCTAAGCGCGAGAAAGTTATCCCAAAACCCAGATTGGCAGAACGCGTAAGTTTTTTTAGAAAAACAACCGGTGAAAAAGAAGCGGCCAGAAGAATCGATTTCAGATAATTAAAATCGGTAGAAAGTATTGAGTATTAAGGTTATAATAAAAAAATGCCAGCAAAAGAAACGATTTCAACCCAACAATTCGTGGATATAGAAGATATAAAGGACGGAGTAATTATTTTAAGAAGCGGAGGTCTTCGGCGAGTTGTAATGGTCAGCGGAACGAATTTTGAATTGAAGTCAGAGGAAGAGCAAAACAGCATAATAGGCTCTTACCAGAATTTTTTAAACACATTGGATTTTTCAGTGCAAATAATAATCCATTCCCGCCGGTTGAACATAGAAGGGTATTTAGAAATGCTTTCTCAAAGGCAGACTGAAGAGCAGAACGAGCTTTTGAAAAATCAAATTTCCGAATACATAGAATTTATCCGCTCGTTTGTGAAACAAAACGACATAATGACAAAAACCTTTTTTGTGGTAGTGCCCTATGACGGAATGGATATTTCCCAAACAGCTCAAAAAAGTTTTCTTTCAAAGCTCCCGTTTTTTGCTTTTTTGGGCAGAAAAGAAAAAGATGAAGCAAAACAAGAAGAAGACTTGGGGGAGCGCATTACCCAATTAAATCAAAGAACCGATCAGGTTGTATTCGGGCTCGAACAAATAGGATTGAGAGCGGTGCCGTTAAATGACGAAGAATTAATCGAGCTTTTTTATAACTTATACAATCCGCAAGCAATTGAGAAAAAAGATTTAAAAATCGCAAGCGCGTCATAAGAAAAAAAATGGAAAATATTAAAATAATAAAACCTTACGAGCCTTCGGAAAAAGACGTTAAGAATGTTATCGCGCCGGCTGCTCTGGAGGTTGAGCCTAGCTATTTAAGAATCGGCGATTTTTTCGTGAAAACCCTTTTTATCCTCAATTATCCGAGGTATTTGTCAGCGGGGTGGTTCAATTCCATTATTAATATGCCTAATTTGCTCGATATCTCGATATTTGTTCACCCGATTGATACGGTTTCGGCTCTTCGGAAATTGAGAAAAAAAGTCACTTCTTTGGAAGCTGAACTTTCCGAGCGAGAAGAAAAAGGGCTGATAAGAGATCCGATGCTTGAGACGGCGTATCAAGACATTGAAAATTTAAGAAATAATTTGCAGCAGGCGCAAGAAAAACTTTTAAGCGTCGGTGTTTATATAACAATATACGCGCCGACTGCGGAAGAGTTGGCGCGAATTGAGGATAAAATAAATTCTCTTTTTGAGAGCCAGCTTGTTTACGTAAAGCCGGCAACTTTTCGGCATGTTGACGGCCTGATTTCAACCTTGCCTCTTTGCCAGGATAAATTACTTGCCAATACGCCGTTAAATACAGGGCCGGCGTCTTCTTTCTTTCCGTTTGTTTCTTTGGATTTAACTTCTGACAAAGGAGTTCTTTACGGCGTTAATCAGCATAATAATTCGTTGGTTATTTTTGACAGATTTTCTTTGGAAAATGCCAACCAGGTTGTTTTTGCCAAAGCCGGAGCAGGAAAATCGTATTCGACAAAATTGGAAATTATCAGGTCGCTTATGCTCGGTATAGATGTTTTGGTTATTGATCCGGAAGACGAATACAGAAGATTATCCGACGCGGTTGGCGGGACGGTTTTAAAAATTTCTTTAAATTCAAACGATTCGATAAATCCACTGGACATTCCGATTATTCCCAAAGATGAGGACCCTGGCGATGTTTTTAAGTCTCATATTCTTAACTTGACCGGACTTTTGAAATTAATGCTTAAAAATGTTACTCCGGAAGAGGAAGCGGTTTTGGACAAGGCCATAACGGAAACGTACGCTTCCAGAGGCATTACCGCCGAAGTTAAAGATTTTTCAAAATTTAAAGCTCCTCTTTTGGAAGACTTGCAGACGGTTTTAGAAAATATGGATGGCGGTAAAAATTTGTCAATGCGGCTATATACTTTTACTAAAGGAACTTACGCCGGATTTATCAATAAACCGACAAGCGTTGATGTGAAAAACAGATTAGTGATATTTTCCATTCGCGATTTAGAAGAAGAATTAAGGCCCATAGCGATGTATATTGTTTTGAATTTTATTTGGAACGTAATTCGTTCGGAAATGAAAAAAAGAATTTTAATAATTGATGAGGCGTGGTGGATGATGAAATATCCCGATAGCGCGGCATTTTTGTATTCTTTGGCTAAAAGGTGCAGGAAATATTATTTAGGTCTTACGACAATTACCCAAAACGTGGAGGAATTTTTGGATTCGCCTTTAGGCAAGCCCGTTATTACTAATTCCTCGCTCCAGCTTTTGTTGAAGCAGTCGCCTTCGGCCGTCGAGGCGGTAGCAAAGACGTTTTATTTAACCGAAGCGGAAAAAAATTTGGTTTTGCAGGCCGGGGTAGGCGAAGGAATATTTTTCGTCGGATTAAAGCACGTAGCGATAAGAATTATCCCTTCGTATTTTGAAGACAAATTGATTACAACCAATCCGGAGGAGTTGCTGGAAATGGAAAAATCAACGAATAACTAATCTATACGACCCTGAGTCCGTCGAATGGGCCGGAACAATTCGATATTCGTTGATCAAAACGTTATGTCTAAAATTTCACTTCCCGAAGGAATAATTATGGTATTGATAGCGGCTTTTAGCGATGGGATAGAGGCTTTGGTTAGTTTGACGGGTTTTGGTATAATTATTGGAGAGATGATAAATATCGCAGTTTCGTTTGTGCTTGGGTTTTGGTTATTTACAAAAGGGGGGATCAGCGGTTTGAGCGGATTCGGGATAGGGTCGGGAATAGATTTTTTGTCAGGCAGTTTTTTACCGGGGAAAACCGGAGGAGTTATAGCTTCTATTATAAAGATCAATAGAGAAGCGACGGATGAATTAGAAGAATAATTTTAAATTTTACAATTTTCAATTTAAAATGAATTTTCAATGATTTAATTTTTAAATTTAAGAATTGAGCATTCTAAATTTTATTAGAAATTAGTAATTGCAAACGTATATAATGAAATGATAAAAAAATATACAAAAGCGTCATTTTTTATAATTTTATTGGCTGGACAATTTTTTGCGTTTAATTTTGCTTACGCGCAGAGCGGGTATGATTTTCTAACCAGTTGGAAGACTGACGGTTTTGTTCCTGCTTGGTATGAGGGTAAAATTTTGCCTAGTCGAGGCAGTCGCGTATCCGTAAGTTTTGAACTCATAAACAACGGTAAAATTTCTGATTTATCAAATACCGTTGTACGCTGGTATATAAATGACAATTTGGTAAAAAACGAAAATGACGGGTTAGGAATAAAAAAATATTCGTTTACGGTTACGGATTATCCAGGCAATAACATAGAGGTAAGAATTGCTTTGCCAGATTATAAAGGCCAATCTTTTAATAAAATAATTCAAATACCGGTGGTTAATCCAGAAGTTGTTGTCGAGTCGCCGGCGCTTTCGTTAAATAACATTTCAAAAACAGCGATATTTAAGGCAAATCCGTTTTTCTTTAATGTAAAAACCATAAATAATCTTTCTTTTCAGTGGACGGCGAACGGACAAGTAACCGGAATTTACAAGGGTTTAAATATTTTAGATTTTAACGTTGATCCTAAAGTGGGTTTAAATTCTCAAATCAATTTAAAAGTCATCGCTAAAAATTTATTAAATGAAATGGAATTTGCAAATAAAGAAGTAAATTTCAAATTGAAATAATAAATCAGCGAATAACGAATTTATTACGACCCGTTCGACAAACTCTCAGGGTCGTCCTGAGTAGGCCGAAGGACGAATAAACGAATGCGATAAAAATTCAAGGAATGATTATGAAAAACAAAAATTTTAAATCGGCAGGCATTTTACTATCAACCGTTTTTCTATTTTTCATTATTTTTATGTTTGCCAAAACAGCCCTCGGTGCTTCTTCGAGTGTTTTATTATATTTTACAAACGTTCCCGGATACGGCGATGTCGCTTCCGGAAACAATTTAGGATTGTCGGTTGGATTTTTGTATAACGTTGCTATGGCTGTGGTGGGGCTTGTGGCTTTCGGGTCTTTGGTTTACGCCGGCATTTTAAGAACTTGGGGCGCGGTTGGAAATCCGGGCTTGATAAAAGAAGCTGACGAAAGGATAAAAGACACTCTTTGGGGTATTGTTCTTTTGGCCGGCGCGGCCGTGATTTTTAATACAATTAACCCGCGTTTAAGCGACGTCGGCGCCATAGGAAAAGAATTGGGCGATTTGCCTGTTTTGATAAGCCCAACTTCAACTACCTACTCTTCTTTCGCGGATTTAGTCGGCGAAACATACAGTGAGGACGCGAGCAGAAGACAACTTTCAACTTATGGGATAGGGACCAAAACAGCGTGCGCGCAAGGACAGACAACCGGTTGCGTTAGTTTAAACGGAATACAGGTTGATACAATGGCGGAAATTTTGTCTTTAGGAAAAGCGGTTGGAGGCAATAATGTGTTTGTGACAGGAGGAACCGAAGGGGGGCACACCCCCGGGCAATACGATCATGGTAGCGGTTATAAATTTGATGCTCGGCCCAATCCGATTCTTGACAGCTATATAAAAAGTAATTTCACTCCAGCAGGAACAAGAAGCGATGGGGCGGTTCAGTATAAGGCGCCGTCTGGAGCGATTTACGCTTTAGAAAAGGATCATTGGGATGTTAAAGTAACACCCGCTGGAAGCACGGTCGGCGCATAGAAAGAATGATATGAAAAAAGTGTTAATCATAATAGGATTAGTTATTATAATAGCCGCTGTTGGGGTTGGAGTTTATTTTGGATGGAAAAAATCAAAAGAAATTTTAACGCCGGCTGTTTCTCCGGGAGCAGCTAGCTCAAATTTGCCTTCACAGGCCATTTCAAAACTAAAAGCGCTGAGTAATGAGTCTGCGATTTCTTATTGGTCCGATAGTTCCTTGGAAAATATTTTTTATTTAAGTTCAGACGGCAAGATATTTAAAACAAATCAAGACGGCGAAGAAGCCGCTAGCGATCAGATGATGGGCGATGTAAAAAAAGGAGAATTTTCAGCTGACGGGAAATTCGTTTTAGCAGAATTTTCCAATCTAGGTGTTTCTAAGTGGAATATTTTCGATTTAGAAAATAAAAAATGGTTTATTTTGCCCGGCACAATAACGGCGGTTTCTTTTTCAACCGACGGCGGGAAAATCGCCTATCTTCAAAATAATTTAAAAGGCTATTCTGATTTGTTTACAAACGATATTGCTAATTTTAAAAAAGGAGTCGGCGAGTTTTCTAAAAAACAAATAAAAATTTTGTCGTTAAATCAGGAAGACTTTGATATTAAATGGATAAGTTCTAATAAAGTATTGTTGGTTTCAAAAATGTTTACGGAAGCAGAAACGGAAATTTGGGCGGTTGATTTAAAGACAAAAAACATTTCTAAGTTTTCGTCTGGGAATGGCTTGATTTTGTCTTTCTCCAAATTCGGCGATTTAGGAATTGAATTTAATACAAATTCAAATACGCCAAAACTTTCTTTAATTGATGGAAACGGAATAAGACTGGCGGATTTTGGATTTTATACCTTTCCTCAAAAATGTTTTATAGCCGGCCGGACAAACATTTTTTGCGCGGTGCCTAACGATCAAACCGCTTTCGGCAGAGTTAAATTCGTCGACGATTATTTTAAAAGAGCCGTGTTTTCAAATGACGATTTTATTCAAATTGATCTTAGCGGTAATAAAGCCCAAACCGTTGCCTTTGGCGATAACCAATCAATTGACGCGAACTCTATTTCTTTTTACGGAAATAAATTTCTTTTTATAAACAGATATGACAACCGCCTTTATTCATTGGCGCTGTAAATAACAAACAACCAGCAACTGACAACCAACAATAAAATCTGAATGATTGTGGAGGGTAAGTTGCAGGTAAATTTTATGAAACAAAAGAAGTTCAGCTATTTATTTTTGCCGGAAATGAGATTTTTCTGGCTATTTTTTGTATTTGTATTGTTTTCACTGGTTGCGGGGTTTTTTTATCTTTCGGAAAGCTGGGTATTTTTTGATTTAGCGGCCCTTTTAATACTGGGCGTTATTATAATTTTAGCCTATAGTTTTCGATCCGCCCGAATTAATTTAGCGGTGAGAGTGGAAAAAGCTCAACTTAGCAACATAATTACCGAACTTTATGACGCGGTTATCGCTTATGACCCGAATTTTAAGGTATTGATTTTTAACAAAGCAGCGGAAAAAATTTTTAACGTTTTGGCGGCAGATATAATTGGAGAGTATTTTACTCCGGAAAAAGCCAAAGATCGGAGATTTTCTTTTTTGTGCCAGGTTTTATTCCCGTCGCTCGCGCCTTTAGTTGTGCGGAGGTCTGAAGATGTTACCGGACTGCAAGTCGCCGATTTTTCATTTGAAGACCCTAGATACGATTTGAGAGTTGCGACCAGTAAAATCATTGATTCTGACGGGAATTTGCTGGGTTTTGTAAAAGTAATAAGAGACAGAACCAGAGAGCTGGGTATTTTAAGATCAAAAAGCGAATTTATAGAAATCGCGGCGCATCAATTGAGGACTCCGTTAACCGGAATGCTTTGGGGGTGGGAAACTCTTGGCAAAGAAGATTTATCGAAAGAACAAATGGAAATTGCAAAATCTGGCCTTGCGGCGACCAAAATAGCGATTGAAAACGTTAATGATTTATTAGATGTCGCTAAAATAGAGGAAGGGAAATTTGATTATCGATTTGAAGAAATTGATTTGATTTCTTTTGTAAACGAAGTTTTTGAAGAATTTATTGATTTGGCAAAACAAACAAATATTAAATTGTTTTTTCAAAAACCCAAAGATAAAGAGATAAAAATAGCGGCTGATAAACATAAGCTTTCAATAGTGTTTTCTAATTTAATAACAAACGCCATAAAATATAATGTTGAAAATGGGCAAGTGACGGTTGCGTTAACTAAGCTTGACGACCAGCCGTTTGCGCAAATAACTATCAAGGATACGGGAATAGGAATTCCATCAAAAGACGCCCAAAGATTATTTACTAAATTTTTCCGGGCGGAAAACGCGGTTAAATCAGTAACTGAGGGAATTGGACTGGGTCTTTATATTACTAAAAATATCGTAAAAGCGCATGGCGGGGAAATTTGGGTTGAATCGGAAATAAACCGAGGGAGTACTTTTTATATAACTTTACCCACCGACAAGAGCTTAATTCCTTCTAAAACAGCGCAGATAATGGAGGAGTATTAAAATCAACGAATAGCTAATCTGTACGAATTTACGAATTCGTTTATTAGTTGATAGAGCGTAGCGATTATGCCTGAGCTTCCAGAAGTCCAAACAATAGTTGATGATTTGAATAAAAAAATTATAGGCCGAAAAATAACGGCTGTTTGGTTTGATTGGCCTAAAACAATAAAAAATCTAAAGCCAAAAGTATTCGAAAAAGAAATAAAAGGCCTTGAGGTAGAAAAAATAATAAGAGCGGGGAAAAACATCTTGATTTATTTAAGCCGTGGTTATTTGTTATTGGTTCACCAAAAAATGACCGGACATCTTTTGGTGGGAAAATGGCGGACGCAAAAAATTTCAAAATTTAAATACGAGGTAGTTAGTTTGGAAAAAGGATTGCTTCAGGAAAAAGTTAACGGTTATATCCACCTTATTTTTTATTTTGACAACGGATGGCAGATGGCCCTATCTGATTTGAGGAAATTCGCAAAAGTTTTGTTGGGCGATAAAGAGAAAATAGAAAATTTGCCGGAACTGAAAAAATTGGGTCCGGACGCGCTAGACAAAAAATTGTCTTTTAAAAAATTTAAAGATATCACCGAACATGTTCGCGGAAAAATAAAGCAAGCGTTAATGAATCAAGAAATAATTTCCGGCATAGGCAATATTTATTCCGACGAAGCGCTTTTTTTGGCAAAAATACATCCGTTCAAGCCAGCCAATAAATTAACAAAAAAAGAAGCGAATAATTTATATTTGGCGATAAGGCGAGTATTAAAGAAGGCGTTAAGACTTAGAGGCACTTCAATAAGCGATTTTCGAGATACTTCGGGTAAAGCAGGAGCGTATAGCGATGTTCGGCTTGTTTATCGAAAAGAGGGAAAGCCGTGTCCTCGTTGCCAAGCATTAATAAAGCGGGTTAAAATGGCAGGCAGGTCAGCCCATTTTTGCCCTAAATGCCAAGAATTATGAAGAAACCAGACATATTTTTGGAAGAAGCTATTTTAGACGATTTTAAAAAGGATTTTGGAGAATTGGAAATGCCTCTTTCCAAAAAAGCCTTTAATCTGGTTGTTTTTTTTGCCGGACTTATAGTTTTGATAAGTACGGCGCAAATTTTTTCTTTAGGAATAAGAAAGGGAGATTTATATAAAAACCGGGCTCAAGACAATATCAGCGATGTCACAACCCTTGCCGCTTCAAGAGGAATATTTTTTGACCGTTATAATAAAACGCTTGTAACGAATACGCCTTCTTTCAGGGTTGTTTTGGATATCCCGGCGTTATTTTTAAAAAATAAGGACGAACAAAAAGCAGAAATAGGAAAAGTTTCTGATATTTTAGGAATTAATTTTGACGATATTGAAAAATCTCTTTTGGAAACCGATTTGGAAAAGCAGAGATCGCTTATAATCGCCCGCGATTTAACCATTGAAGAGGTGGCAAAGATAAAAGTTTTTGATTCAAACGTTTTTAGAGTAGAGAACGATTTTAAAAGGCAATATCCGGACGGAGGAATTTTTTCCCATATTCTCGGCTATATTGGCGCGGTGGATAAAAAGGATTTAAAGAATGACGAAAAACTTTTAATTAACGATTCCATAGGAAAAGACGGGCTGGAATTTTATTACGATAATTATTTAAGAGGTCAAGCGGGGAAAATAGTCAAATATAAAAATTCTAAAAATAAAATTATAGAAGAAAAATTCGCGGTTGATTCGACAAGCGGAGATAATTTTTATTTGACAATTGACAGCGATTTCCAAAATTATTTTTTTAATCGTTTTAAACAAGGGCTTTCCAGTATTGGTAGGACACGGGGCGCGGGGGTAGCCATAAACCCTCAAACTGGAGAAGTTTTAGCTTTGGTCAGTATTCCTACTTTTGATAATAATCATTTAAGCAGCAAAATATTTAGCGATCCGGACCATCCTCTTTTTAATCGGATTGTTTCCGGCGTTTATAACCCTGGGTCTACAATAAAACCTTTAGTTGCGGTTGCGGCTTTAAATGAGAGAGTGGTTACTCCGGCAACTACGGTTTTTTCAAAAGGTTATATAGAAATTCCCAATCCTTATTTTCCCGATAAGCCGTCAAGGTTTTTAGATTGGCGGCCGAACGGTTTGGTTAATGTCTATTCTGCTCTTGCGAAATCAAGTAATATTTATTTTTACGCGGCCGGAGGCGGATATCAAGATATCGGCGGTTTGGGGGTAAAACGATTAAAAGAATATTGGCAAAAATTTATGCTTGACCAAAAAACAGGCATTGATTTGCCAGGAGAAAAAAAAGGATTTTTGCCTGACCCGGATGAAAAAGAAAAACGAACAGGAACTATTTGGCGGCTTGGAGATACTTATAACGTAAGTATCGGCCAGGGAGATTTAATGATAACGCCCCTGGAACTTATTAATTACATAAGTTCTATCGCCAATGGCGGGAAAATTTTTCAACCGTTCGTCGTAAAAAAAATAACCGATGAAAAGGGGAATTTAATAAAAGAAAACAGCCCGAAAATAATTGCCGATAATACGGATCTTTTGAATTCAATAAAAGAAGTCAAAAAAGGCATGATTGACGGGGTGGAAAAAAGTTACGGGACCTCCAATTTACTTTCTGATTTACCGGTAAAGGTGGCCGCTAAAACAGGAAGCGCCCAAATCGAACACAATACCAAAGTTAATGCTTTTTTTGTAGGCTTTGCGCCGGTTGATCAGTCGTTTGATACTTCTAAAATAGCAATTTTGATTTTAGTGGAAGACGCCCGGGAGGGGAGTTTAAACACGATTCCGATAGCAAGGGACGTCCTAAAATGGTATTATGAAAATAGAATAAAATAATTAACAACTAACAACAAACAACCGACAACAAAGAATTCATATCGTTGTAAGTTGTGGGTGGTATGGCGTAGGTTAAATTATGGATTCTGAATTAAGGCAAGATATTGTTTCTGGTGATTGGGTGGCGATTGCTCCTGCCCGGTCTAAGAAGCCGGAGCAATTTTTAAAAAAAGAAGAGCGAGTAAGGGCGCCTATTAAAGGCTGTCCCTTTGAGGACCCTCAAAAAAGCGGGAATAACCCGCCGATTCTTATTTACGCAAATGACAAGAAACAGGTTTTTGTGGATAAAAAATTTCCAGGTTATCAAGGCGATTTGAAAAACTGGCAGGTTCAAATTTTGGAAAACAAATATCCGGCGCTGAAACATAAAAATGTTTGCGCTAAAGAATTCAAAAAAGGCCCTTATTCGGTTGTTGAGGGCGTTGGCTATCACGATCTTGTTATCACTCGCGATCATGATAAAAATTTTGCGAATTTGGACAAAAATACCGCCAATTTACTTTTTACGGCGCTTAAGGATCGGTATTTAATTATCGGCAAAGATAATTGTACGGCTTACACCTCTATTTTCCATAATTGGGGTCCGAAAGCCGGCGCTTCGGTTTACCACCCGCATTATCAAATAATATCGCTTCCAATTATTCCGCCGGACATCGGAAGATCTTTGAAGGGTTCGGATTCGTATTTTTTCGCGAATAAAAAATGCGTCCATTGCGTTATGATTGAATGGGAAAAGAAAAAGAAGGCGCGGGTTGTTTATGAAAACGCCGGCGCAATTGCTTTTGCGCCTTTTGTTTCAAAGGAGCCTTTTGAAGTCAGGATTTTTCCCAAAAAGCATCTGCCATTTTTCGAAGAAACGGAAAAAGAAGATATGGAAGCGGTTGTTGATGCTTTGCAAAAAGTTCTTAAAGGAATTGAAACTAAACTCAAAGATCCCGATTATAATTTTTTTATTCATACGGCTCCGCATGTTGATAAGCAAAAGCACGGCCATTATCATTGGCACATTGAGATTGTGCCTCAAATTAGCGTTTCGGCCGGATTTGAACTTGGCACGGGAATTGAAATAACCGTGGTTGATCCGGACGAAGCGGCTAAGATACTTAAAATTTAAATGATAGCCGGAATTATCGCCGCAATTTCCGGTTTTATTTTGTATGTTATAGATAAGCTCGGTTATCCGGGAATATTTTTTTTAATGGCGCTTCAAAGTTTTAACATCCCCATACCTTCGGAAATTACGATGACCTTTTCAGGTTTTTTGGTTTCTCAAGGAAGATTTGGTTATTTGGCGGTTGTTCTGGCGGGCGCGACGGGAAATTTAGCGGGCGCGTATTTATCTTATAAATTAGCGGAATTTTTTACGGGCAAAGTCAGAGAAAAATCAAAAATTTTGAAATTTTTGATCAGCGATATTAATTTGAGCTTGGCTAAAAAGTGGTTTGAGAAGCGGGGAGAATTTTCGGTTTTTTTGGGAAGAATGGTTCCGATAGTCAGCACTTTTATTTCGCTTCCGGCCGGGTTGGCGAAAATGAATTTAAAAAATTTTTTAACCTCAACTTTTTTGGGTTCAGTTATTTGGTCGGGGGTTTTGACTTATCTAGGTTTTAGTTTTGGGGAAAATTGGTCGCTCGCGACGGAGTATTTTAGAAAATTCGATTATATTGTCTTGGCCTTTTTGATTTTGGCCTTTATTTGGTGGTTAAAAAGACATATAAAACCAACAAAATTTCTCCAAAAATAAGTTGCTAAAACCTTAAATTATTGTTATTATTAATGTATTAATCAGGCCTTTAAAAAGATGGTTTTGGGCCTTATTTTTATCCCGCACCTTTATTAGATTTAAATTTTTAACGAAGCCGATGGTAATTTAATCGGGGTTGTGATACTGGGCTTCGCGATCTAATAAAGGTGCGGGATTTATTAAAAAAATCAAAAATGTCTAAAAAAGAACTAAAAAACGACAAAAACTCTAATAACGGAGTTTCTTATGAGGCTAAGGATATTTATGTTTTGGAAGGCCTTGAGCCGGTCAGAAAAAGGCCGGGAATGTATATTGGTTCAACCGGTGTTGATGGACTCCACCATTTGATTTGGGAGGTGGTTGATAACTCTATTGATGAGGCGATGGCTGGTTACGCTAAAACAGTCAGAGTGGAACTTTTGAAAAACGAAAGAGTGGCGATTACTGACGATGGCCGAGGAATTCCCGTTGATATTCATCCGCAGACAAAAAAATCAGCCTTAGAAACCGTAATGTGTACTTTACATGCCGGAGGAAAATTCGGCGGCGAATCTTATAAAGTTTCCGGCGGCCTTCACGGAGTCGGTGTTTCGGTGGTCAATGCTCTTTCGATATGGATGAGGGTGGAAGTTTGCCGAAACGGCAGTCTTTATTATCAGGAATACGAAAGAGGCAAACCAAAATTTTCGATTAAAAAAGGAAGCAAATGCGTCGCGAATGGAACAAAGGTAATTTTTGAAGCAGATACGGAAATTTTCCAAACAATTTCTTTTAATCGTAAAACGATGTTGGATCATTTGCGTCAGCAGGCGTTTTTGACCAAGGGCGTGAAAATAGAAATAATTGATGAAAGAGAAGAAATTCCTTTTTATTATTCTTTTCAATTTGACGGCGGTCTTTTGGATTTTATCGATCATTTGAACCGAGGCAAAGAAACAAACCAGCAGAAAATATTTTATGTCAAAAAAGATAGCGATAATATCGAAGTGGAGACGGCTTTTGTTTACAACGAAGAATCCGACGTAAGAGAGCTTAGTTTTGCAAATAATATTTATACTCCTGACGGCGGGATGCACCTGACTGGGTTTCGATCCGCCCTAACACGCGTTTTAAACGATTACGCAAGAAGTAATAATTATCTGAAAGATTCAGAAGAAAATTTAACCGGCGACGATGTAAGAGAGGGACTCACGGCAATAGTTTCTATAAAATTAAAAGAGCCGCAATTCGAAGGTCAGACAAAGGCGCGGCTTGGAAATCCTGAAGCGCGAACAGCCGTGGAATCGGTGATAGGAGAAGCGTTAAAAGAGTACTTGGAAAAATATTCGTCAGATGCCAGAGTAATTGTCGAAAAATGTTTGCTGGCTCAAAAGGCCAGAAAAGCCGCTAAAGCCGCCAAAGACACAGTTCTTCGAAAGGGCGCTTTAGAAGGAATGAGTTTACCCGGAAAGCTTGCCGATTGTTCTTCGCGCGACGCTACAGAATCGGAATTGTTTATCGTTGAGGGAGACAGCGCGGGTGGAAGCGCGAAACAAGCCAGAAACAGAAGATTTCAAGCGATTTTGCCGTTAAGAGGAAAAATTTTAAACGTTGAAAAATCAAGAATAGATAAAATGTTGGTTAACAACGAAATAAAATCCTTGGTTATTGCTTTAGGTACGGCCATCGCCGACAATTTTGATTTAAGCCGATTGCGCTATCATAAAGTAGTTATAATGACCGACGCGGATAGTGACGGCAACCACATCAGAACTCTTTTGTTGACGCTGTTTTACAGGCATTTTTTGCCGATTGCTGAAAACGGACATCTTTTTATTGCTCAACCGCCTTTGTATAGGATGCAACTGGGAAAAGATGTTCGCTACGCTTATAATGACGCGCAGAAAGATAAAACTGTTAAAGAAATGACATCTCTTAGTAAAAAAGAGCAAGTCAACATTAATATACAAAGATATAAAGGCTTGGGCGAAATGAATCCTGAACAACTTTGGGAAACAACCATGGATCCTGAAAGAAGGACACTGAAAGTTATAACCATCGATGATGCGGAAGAAGCGAATAGATTATTTTCCGTTTTAATGAGCGATTCGGTTGAGCCTAGAAAACAATTTATTCAAAGGATGGCGAGTACCGTTAAAAACCTTGACATATAATTCGTTTTGTCATATTTATAATACACAATGTTCAGCCGTTTAAAAAATTATTTTCAAGAATCGTGGATAGAGCTTCGGCGGGTTAATTGGCCCACTCGTAAGGAAGTAATTAATCTGACGTTGGCAGTTATCATATTTTCCATAATTATCATGGTTTTTTTGGGAGCTCTAGACGGTATATTCGGATATTTAATTAAAACTTTTATTTTAAAAATATGAGCGTCGATATAAAAGAAAAAGATAAAAAAGGCGAATTTAAGGGTGAAAGGCATTGGTACGCAATTCATACTTATTCCGGATACGAAGACGCGGTGGCGAGGTATTTAAAGCAAAGAGTGGAATCGCTTGATATGCAGGATAAAATTTTCAGCATTATCGTTCCCAAAGAAAAAAAGATAAAAATAAAAAACGGTAAAAGAAGGGAAACGGAGGAAAAAATTTATCCAGGCTATGTTTTGGTGGATATGGTGATGAGCGAGGATTCCTGGTATGTTGTCAGGAATACGCCGAGAGTGACCGGGTTTGTCGGCGCTGACTCCACAAAGCCGATTCCTTTGTCCAAATCCGAAGTGGATTTTCTTTTGGACAGGATGAGAGGCGAAGAAAAGAAAAAATTTAAAATCGAATATCAGATGGGTGAATTGGTTAGAATTGTTGACGGCCCGTTTAAAGATTACGAAGGGAAAATAAGTTTGATTGATGAAGAGCAAGGGAGATTAAAAGTTATGGTGCCGATATTCGGAAGAGAAACAGCGGTTGAATTGGATTCTTTGCAAGTTCAGAAAATATAAATATATGGCTAAACCGATAAAAACAATTTTAAAATTACAACTTCCGGCCGGAGCGGCAAACCCGGCGCCGCCGGTGGGAACCGCGCTTGGGCCGCACGGCGTTAATATTGCAAGCTTTTGCCAGCAATTTAATGAAGCGACTAAAGAAATGACTGGAAGCATTGTGCCGGCAGAAATCACTATTTACGAAGACAGGACATTTGAGTTTAAACTAAAAACTCCTCCGGCTTCGGATTTGCTTAGAAAGGCGGCAGGCGTTGAAAAAGGTTCCGGCGATCCATTGAAGAAAAAAGTCGGAAAAGTAACCAAAGAGCAGGTGAGAGAAATTGCTGAAAAGAAAATGATTGATTTAAACGCCAATGATATTGAAGCGGCGATGAAGATAGTGGAAGGTACTGCCAGAAGTATGGGGATAGAAATTACAGAGTAATTTCGCCCGATCGTGTCTGCGACGCGATTTAGGGAATAGAGGTGGAGAAATAGAATTTAGAAAATAGAAAGTAGAAAGTAGAAATTAGAAATATAGGGACTGGAGATTTGCAAAAACAACCTTAAAAAATAGGCTGTTTTTGTTTGATTCCCGTTACTTTTTGACTTACAATGTATTCAAATTGATAACCGTCGCTTGTCACAAGTTATTAGTTATAAGTTACTAGTTGCCTATGAAATATAAGCCGACAATCGGTTTAGAGATCCACGTTGAGTTGAAAACCAAAAGCAAAATGTTTTGCGGTTGCGTTAACGACCCTTTAGAAAAAAGTCCAAACATAAATATTTGCCCGGTTTGCGTTGGCCATCCCGGGACGCTTCCTGTCATAAACAAAGAAGCGGTCAAAAAAGTTTTGCAATTAGGAATGGCGCTGGAATCTAAAATCCCTTTAAAGTCAAAATTTGATCGGAAAAATTATTTTTATCCCGATCTTCCAAAAGGGTATCAGATTTCCCAATACGACGAGCCGCTTTGCGTGGGCGGATTTTTGGGAATCAAAGGCAAGAAAATAAATTTAACAAGAATTCATTTGGAAGAAGACACGGCGAGGTTGATTCATTCTGAAAAAAACAATTCTTCGCTAGTCGATTTTAACCGATCCGGAGTACCGCTTATGGAGTTAGTAACCGAGCCGGATATTGAAAACGGAAAAGACGCGACTGATTTTGCCAAAGAACTTCAAATTATTTTAAGATACTTGGAGATTTCCGATGCCGATATGGAAAAAGGGCAGATGAGAGTGGAGGCAAATATTTCAATAAGCAAGGACAAAGAATTGGGGACAAAAGTGGAGATTAAAAATTTGAATTCTTTCAGAGCGGTTGAGGAAGCGGTTGATTTCGAAATAAAAAGGCAAGAAGAAGTTTTAGAAAGCGGGAAAAAAGTTTTCCAGGAAACGCGCGGCTGGAACGAATTTAAAAAAGAAACATTTTCCCAAAGATCTAAAGAGGAGGCGCATGATTATCGCTATTTTCCAGAGCCCGATCTGCCCCCATTGGATTTTTCAGATCCGGATTTTATAGATTTGGATTTTATCAAGCGGTCGCTTAGCGAATTGCCCCAGCAAAAAAGGGAGCGCCTTGCCAAAGATTACGCTTTAAAAGAAGAGCAAATCGAGTTTTTAATCGGAGACAAAGAACTCGCGGAATTTTTTGAGAGAACCGTTTCGGAGCTTTTGGCTGATAACGGTCAGGAAAAAAGAGAAGAAAAAATCCAGCTGGTTTTTAATTATTTTTCCAGCGATTTGCAAGGGCTTTTAAAAGCCGAAAGCGGGGATATTAAAGATTTAAAAATAACTCCGGAAAATTTTGCCGATTTTGTTTTGATGATTTCGTCAGGAGAAATTTCCAGCCGGATAGCCAAGGATTTGTTAAAAGAAATGTATATAAGCGGCCTTGATCCGCGGCAGATAATGAAAGATAAAGGAATGAGCCAGATTTTCGATGAAGGCGAACTAGCAAATGCCATCGAAGAAGTGATAAGTGAAAATCCGAAAGCGACAGAGGATTATAAAAAGAAGGGCGAGGCGACTTTGCAGTTTTTAATCGGACAAGCTATGAAAAAATTAAAAGGCAGAGGTAATCCGCAATCTTTGAAGGATTTATTTAAAGCGAAATTAGATTAAGCTAAAAGGAAGTTTTTAACCAATTCAATCGCTTGATTTTCCTTTTCTATCCAATAAATATTTTTATCCCTTTTAAACCAGGTCATTTGGCGCTTGGAATACTTATAAGATTCTTTGAGAATTAATTCAATCATTTCCTGGCGTGAAATAAGCTTGCGTAAATAATGCGAAATAAACCGGTATTCTAGGCCGAAAGAATCCAGTTTTTCCCAGCTTAAGCCGAATTCGTGGAGTTTTTCAACTTCGGCGATTATTCCGGTTTTTAGACGTTTGAGCAGTCTTTTTTTAATACGATCTTTTAACTCCTCCGGCGATTTTCTTATTCCGATTTTCAATACCGCCGCGGTCGCTGATTTATCCCACACACAATTTTGTGTGTGGGATTTACGTTGATTACTAAACTGATTTGCGCTGATTAATGGCGGAATGGGTTTTTTAGTCGTTAAGACAATTTCAAGAGCGCGGATAAGCCGACGGCGGTTACGACTATCTATATTTTTTGCCCGGCGGGGGTCAATTTTTTCTAGCTTTTCGAAAAGTTTCTCAGTTTTTAATTTTTCAAGTTTTTGGCGAAGTTTTTGATTAGGCGGCACTTTTGGAAATTTATAACCATAAATTACGGCGTCAATATAAAGTCCGGTACCGCCGCAGATTATCGGCAGCTTGTCTTTTTTTGCGATTTTTACAATCGCTTTTTTAGCGAGTTTTTGATATTGGCTGGCCGTAAAAGTTCCTTTAGGGTTGGCGACATCAAGAAGATAGTGGGGTACGCCCAACATTTCTTTTTCGGTGATTTTTCCCGATCCAATATTCATATCTTTATAAACTTGCCGGGAATCGGCAGAAATAATTTCGCCGTTGAATTTGCGGGCGACTTTAACGGCTAAATCTGATTTGCCGCTGGAAGTCGGGCCTAAAATAACTATAATTTTTGGATTTTCCATAAATTAATTTTAACGATTTTATCCCGCACCTTTCCTGAATACCTAGCAGTCTTACCACGGAGATGAAGGAATTAAATCACTTCTTTTCGCGAGGTCAATACCTCGTGGAAAGGTGCGGGATTTATTAAAAAAAAGATGAATATTGACAATTATTAGCGGTATGTCATCATTATTTTAGATCGTATATGTTTTTTGCTTCAAGAGGTGTCCGGTCTTCCCACAAGGACTGATCGGCCCCGGGGGCGCGCTCACGAGGCTGCGCCCCCTTTTTTATTTGCTTTTTAAAGAAGATAAAAAACTTTTACGGTGGATTTTTGAAGCGCCGTTCTTTTTCAAAAGTTTGTAATGAATTTCAGTGCCGTAGCCTTTGTGTTTTTTAAAATTGTACTGGGGAAATTTTTTATGCATTTTTTCCATATATTTGTCCCGCCGGACTTTGGCAATAATTGACGCAAGCGATATGGCAGGAATTTTTTCATCACCCCTGATGATAGTTTGTAAGTTTGTAGGGTTTAAGTTTTTAAGTTTTGGTTTAGGATTTTTTAAATATAAACCGCCATCTAAAAATACATTTGCGTGGATTGGTTTTTTAAAACTAACCAACTTATAACTTATCAACTTATCAACTTTAATCAGCGCTCTTGTCGCTGCCAAGTTGGCGGCTTTGGAAATGTTTATTTTATCGATTGTTTTTGGAAAAACATTTGCTACTGCGTAAGGGATTTTTTGTTTTTTAATGAAATCAAACCAAATTTTTCTTTGTTTCGGGCTCAGCTTTTTAGAATCCCTTAAAGGAGTTTTTGAGTTTTTAAAGTTATAAGTTTTTAGGTTGGCGGTCAGTAAAACTGCCGCGACAGTAACCGGCCCGGCTAGCGGTCCTCGACCGACCTCATCAATGCCGATTAAGTAGGTTTTAGATTTGGTCATAAATTGTTTTGATGGGTTGATTTAGGCTGGTATAATTGAATTATAACCTAAAACAATAATTTATTATCTAAATGAAAATTTCCGAAAATAACCTCTTTTTTTCAGAAACGCGTTTTAATTTACCCGCTTTTTCGAGGAGTGTTTTGAGGATAATCAACCACGCCTTTTATATTTTTTTAATAATCGCCACGGCAATGGTTTTGTTTTCCGACGTAAAAAAATTGAGGTGGCTGGGGATTTTTATAATTCCGTTTTTATTATATAAAGCCGTTCGCCAGTTTAAATCAAGAAAATCAATTATGGCGATTAAAGACGAAGATATTGCCAAAGGCATTAATGTTTGCGATTTTTTTTCGCCAAAAGCGCTGGAATTATTGGAACGGGCTTTTTATAAAACAAAAATTATTGGAGGAAATTTTCATTTGAATTTATTAGACATCTTGATTCAGGAAAATAAAACAAGGCTGGTTTTGGAGAAAATGGGGATTTCCCACCAAGAGTTGTCTTTGAAAATCGATGAAGCAGGCGATTATTTGCAGACGGGACAAAAAAAAGATATTTTAAGCCAAAAAGAATTGGTTGGTAAAAACGATTTTTTGGCAAAAACGGCTTTTTTGCAATCTTTTGATAATCAACGGACTCAAGTTGAACCAATTGATTTATTTTTAGCTTTAGCATTTGTCCAAGACAAAGAAATAAACCGAATTTTTTATCTATTTTCGATTGATTTAAAAAGTTTGAGAAAAGGCGATAATATTTTATAATGGTTAAGGGTGGTTATTATGAAAATAAATTTTAATATATCAATTAATCGAGTGGTTAAATTTTTCGTTTTATCCGATTTGTTTTTTCTCGGCGGCTGGAGTTTAATCAGCCCGATTTTTTCGATTTTCGTAATAGAAAAAATCGCCGGAGCAACGATTGTAAGCGTTGGATTAATCGCCGCGACTTATTGGCTGGTTAAGTCTATTATTCAAATTCCTATCGCTAATTATCTTGATAAAAACGAAGGCGAAAAAGACGAATTTTATGCTCTGGTTTTAGCGCTTCTTTTAGGGGGAGCGGCGGCATTTACTTTTTCTATTTCTACGAAACTGTGGCATGTTTTTTTGGTTCAGGCGGTTTATGCCGTAGCAATGGCCTTATATGTGCCGTCTTGGTACGGAATTTTTTCCCGCCATTTGGACCAAAAAAGATTTTCTTTTGATTGGACTTTGGATAGCACGGTTGTCGGACTGGCCGCATTTGTGGCGTCGGTGTTAAGTGGTATTTTGGCGAATTTTTTTGGCTTTCCATTTGTGTTTCTCTTGGTTGGTTTTCTATCTATAATAGCCGCTATGGTGATTTTTTTGGTGCCGGATTTGATTATTCCCGGAAGAGTTAAAGAAAAGATTTTATTAAGAGATCCTTCAATCCCGTCTATAAATCGATAAAAATATGGAAATATTGCATGAAAAAAAATTAAAATATCTTGAGGAAAAGGCAAATGAAATCAGGCAGGATATCGTTAAGATGCTCCTTGAAGCAAAAAGCGGACATAGCGCCGGTTCTTTGGGTATGGCCGATATTTTTGTTGCCCTTTATTTCCATGTTTTAAACCACAATCCTAAAAAGCCGAATTGGCCTGAAAGAGACCTGGTAGTTTTATCTAACGGACATATCTGTCCGGTTTTATACGCGACTTTGGCTCACGCGGGTTATTTTAAATTAGAAGAGTTGAAAACTTTAAGAAAACTCGGCAGTAGGTTGCAAGGGCATCCGCATCGCGGTTCTATGGCTGGCATTGAAACGACTTCCGGACCGCTGGGCTCTGGGCTTTCGCAGGCGATTGGCATGGCTTTGGCTTCTAAGCTGGATAAGAAGAAAAACCGGATTTTTTGTTTAATGTCAGACGGAGAGCATAACGAAGGAAACACTTGGGAGGCAATAATGTTTGCCGGGAAAAACCGGCTTAGCAATTTAACCGCCATAATTGACCGCAATAATATTCAAATAGACGGATTTACGGAAGAGGTTATGCCGCTTGATTCGCTTAGGGATAAATACGAAGCGTTTAATTGGCATGTTTTGGAAATTGACGGTCATAATATTTCTGAGGTGGTAGCCGCGCTCTACGAAGCTAAGGCAATTTATGAAAAGCCGACGGTAATTATCGCCCATACAATTCCCGGCAAAGGAGTCAGTTTTATGGAAAAAAATTATTTGTGGCACGGCGCTTCGCCAAATAAAGACCAAGCGCGCGAGGCGCTTTCGGAATTAAGAACGCTGGAAGGAAAAATAAAAAGCGAACATGAGTGAAATCAATTTTAAATTTAAAATGAATTTTCAATGTTTTAATTTCTAAATTTAAGAATTGATAATTTATTGAAAATTTTAAATTAGAAATTTTAAATTTTTTAACTTGGCATGTATCCTTACGAAAAAATAGCAAAAATTTTAAGGACCGACAAAGACGTTATTAAGGCTCTTGAAGAAAAACTTTCCGTTTCGACCGGGAAGAAAAATATTATGGAAAAAATTGTCGAGGAAAACGGTACTGCTATCAGGAATCGTTTGGAAGCTTTGGGTTTGGGTGAGGTTAAGTTTGCTAAAGATATTTATAACGCACTCATAAAAAAAATAGAGCGTGACAATGATAGTTTGGCTAAAGCGCTTGGAGATCCTAAAGCTACAGTTTCCAAGGATTGGGAAAGAGTGTTGGAGGTGGCCAAAGAATCAGCCGGCAGGCCCAAAGGGTTTTTTTTAAAAAAAGAAAAAGCCATCGAATTTTTACTTAAAGAGCCTCCTAAAAAACTGATTAATTTATTGGGTTATAGAGACGTCAACGAACTTATAAGCAAGGAGGATGTTTTTGAAATATTTCCAAGCCTGAGGTTTGTGGAAGGCGGGGAGTGGCTTAATGAAGTTTTTTTTAAGCAATACGAAAGTTTGAAAGCGGAGGATTTCGAGGAGCGGGAAATTATGACAAAAGCACTGCCGGAAAAATGGGCGCGTTTAGCGGAGAGTTTCATCAAGAAGAAATATCATAATGTAAGTCATTTGAAAGAATTGGGCGTAATTTACGTGATCCCGATTGCGCTGGAAATATCCGGAGAGGTTTTAAGAAATTTCGGTCTTTTACTCCACTATTTCAACGAGGTTTCTTTTTACAGCGATCTTTTTAAAAGGTTTAGCGCCAATGCTGACTTTTCCAAAAATATCGTTTCGCTTTTAAGAGGCGACGTTGTTGATAAGCAAATAACGGAATCGGAAAAGTCCCTGTGGCTGGTTATACAAAGGTATCTGGCTAAAGAAGATGAAAATGATTGGCGTTTGTTTGCGCCGCATATCAATCCGGAAGCGCTTCATTGGGACAAAGCGGAGAGGCTCTTAATACGCGCCGGAAGAAATATCGACCATTTGGAATCAGACCTTTATTTTTGGCAGGACTTGAACTGGGTTGGCGATTATTTTAAAAGCGACGCGGGGATAGACGTGTTGGTCAGCTTTAACTTGATAGATTCTTCAATGTCTTTGGTTCAACAAAGAGCGCTAACCAAATATCTTTATCATCATCAGGAATCAATGTGGAATAAGATATTTTCCGAATATTTCGGTTTGGAAAAAATGGAAGAAATTATGAAGGAAAATATTATAAAAGGCTGGTTTGAAATATGACGATTTTACTCCCTGTCTTTTTGGGATTGGTTCCGGGACTGGCTTGGTTGTTATTTTTTCTTAAAGAAGATGAGCATCCGGAGCCAAAAAAAGCTATTTTTTTTGTTTTTTTCACCGGATTTTTAGCGGCTTTGTTGGCGGTTATTTTACAGAATTATTTGAAGGGTTATTTTTTAGAAAACGGAATTTTCGGGAAAAGCCCGATTTACGTCGTAACTTTTGTCGCTATTGAAGAAGTTTTTAAATTTATTTTTGTTTATCTTACCATTTTTAAGAGCAGGTATTTTGACGAGCCTGTTGACGCGATGATTTATATGGTAACAGGCGCCTTGGGTTTGGCTACGGTAGAAAATATCGCCTTAGCCTTAAAAGCGGGAGGCTTGGCGAGCTTTGACTTGATGATTTTCAGATTTTTGGGGGCAACTTTGCTCCATGCTTTTAGTTCGGCGATAGTCGGCTATTATTGGGCAAGGGGAATTATTAAAAAGCGCGCCTTTTTTTATATTTTAATAGGTTTAGCGGCGGCTGTTTTACTGCACTTTGTATTTAATTATTTAATTATTTTTTTAAAAGCCAACGGGCTTGTGTACTCTATTATTGTTTTAGTATTCGTGTCTTTTTTTGTGTTTTATGACTTTGAAAAATTGAAAAGAACGTAGTATAATTAAAATTATTAATTAGAAGTGGCGTATCGTGGCTTATTTGTCTAATGGGGATATGAATCCCGTTAGAGAAAAGTCGCCGCGAGCGACTGAAGTCACGCCTTTGGCGCGGCGTTCTCTAACGGGATGAATGACAATACCAAAAAATTTTTTGAAAAATTAGCTCAAGGCACTACCAATGAGGAAGAAGAAACAAAATTGGTTGTTGCCGACGACGAAGAAAATTCGCCGGCGGATATTTTTGAAGAGCCCGAGGGGCAGTTAGCTATAGATGTTTACCAAACCTCTACTTCCATAGTCGTGGAATCGGCTATTGCCGGCGTTGAAGCCGACGAATTAGACATCGAGATTTCGCCGGAATCTGTTACAATAAAAGGAATAAGGGAAAAGAGCGAAAAAATCAAAAAAGACGACTATCTTTACCAAGAATGTTATTGGGGCAGATTCGCCCGAACCGTTATTTTGCCTCAGGAAGTTGATTCCGATAAGGCCAACGCTTCTATAAAAAATGGAATATTGAAAGTGGTTTTGCCGAAATTGAATAAGTCAAAAACAAAAAAAATAAAAGTTAAATTCGATTAAATGAAAGACGATTTGAGAGAATTTAAAGATGGATCAGGAAGAGCGTTTGTTTTCAATAAGAAAACACATTCTGAATCAAAGGAAGGCGGGTTTTGAGCCCGTTTTTTTGTTCTTATAAAACTGAATAAGTTCGTATAAGCCGGGTTTAAGGAAATTGTTAACGATTATGACAATTATTATATTAGGCCAGCAAGGAGGTGGCGCTATGTGTACGACAGGGAATTGTTCGTACGAGACAAGTGTGAGGTTGTTTGATGGAAGACAGGTTCGTGTGCCGAGTATTTGTCCGGAAGTGGCGAAAGAATTGGCGCAAATGAAGCTTGAGGAGAATCGCGGATTCACCGTTGAAGGCTACGACAGAAATGGTCGGTACATTCAATTTTGCTGGGACGAAGTCCTTGAAGTATTATCGGAACTTCAGGGAAAGGAGGCGACTGGAGCGGTTCATTGATTTGGCAGAGATTGTCATCGGGTTAACGGGAAGGCGAAAGCCTTCCCTTTTTTGTGCTGTAATTGTAATCATACACTAAAATACGAGATTGAATATTTGTGGCGATAAGTATTATTAACCTCCGTGTTCTTTACGAATCGCGAAATAAATCTCAAGAAGGGCGAATAGCAAGCTCAAGACGAGCGGCCCCAGCAAGAATCCAAGAGGTCCGAAAAAGCCGATCCCGCCCAGTATAGAAAGAAGAATAAGAAATGGGTGAAGCCGCATTCCTCGGCTGGCGAGTTTCGGTCCCAAAAAATTATCAACAAGCCCCACGGCTGTCATTCCCCAAAGAAGAAGGCCAACCGCAAAAATAGTTTCTCCGCTAAAGAAAAGATAGAGAATAGCTGGGAGAAGCACCAACGCTGTTCCAATACCTGGAATTAGTGCCGCCACGGCGGCAACACTACCCCAGAGTACCGCATTGGGAACTCCAAAAATAGCGAACCCGACCGCAGTCAGTGTGCCTTGAATGAGTGCTACTACAAGATTTCCCCTGATAACCGAATTGATCGCCAGTGTAAGTTTATTAAAAATTGTTTCATTGTGAATGTCTTTCAAGGGACTTAAAGCGATAACGCCCGCTTTGAGTTTGAGGCCATCTTTAAACAAGTAATATAGCGCGACAAGAAACACAAAGACACCGAGTATTATTTTTGCCACATTCGAAAAAAGAGGGCCAAGATGTTGGAGTAACCAACTTAATCCCAGCTTTAAGTATTGGCTAATATCGGGAGAGTCTATCGGTACAGGAGAAAATCTCGTGAGGCTCTGTATGGTGTCGCCCACGACGCGAGAAAGATCAGTTGCGCCGCCGTTTGGGGTGAGAGAGGAGTAAAGTCCCGTTGCTTCCTGAAAAATCTGTATGCCTAAAAACGCGAGGGGCGCAACAACGACGATGAGAACGGAGATGGTAGTGAGAAACGCCGCCAAGCTCCTTCTCTCACGCGTAATGACGAGCGCTCTTTTATGTACCGGCTCAAAAACAGTTGCAAAAACTATTGCCAAGATAAGAGCGTAGAGAAAAGGTTTGAAAATGAAAAAAGCAAGGATAAAAATTCCTGCGAGGAAAATAAGTAAAAAATAAAGTTCTGATTTTTGTCGTTCAGACTCTGATGAGTCTTCAGACTTGAAGAGGTGATTCATCCCGTTAGAGGCAGGTCGCGGTCATCCCGCTCCTTGCGTATTTACTTTTGCGTACAATGGTACGACTGTGATTCATATTGTTTTAAACTCTTTTTTAAACCGTGACCGCGGCCTCTAACGGGACATGTTATTTTTTCTTCCAAAATTTTAACCCCGTTAGAAATCGCAGACGCCTCCCTATAATTATAATCAATTTGCGTTTTATTTCTAACGGGGTTAATTTATCAGAAAGTAAAACCCGCACACCTAATAATTCAAGACCTATAAAAGCCAACCACGAACCGGGTGTAAGAGGAGTAACAAGAGCGGCAAGCCCCAGAATAATTAAAATAACGCCGACCGCTTTTTTGATTTTAGGCCTATTATGGATATATTCTTTAATAATTTTAGGTAAGTTCGTAAACATTTAAATTAATGATTATTTAATCAGAGCGTTAATACTTATTCCCAACCCTCCAGCGATTTTAGTTACTGTTTGGATTGACGGCTATACTAACATGAATTTAATCTTTTCTCAATTTTTGCCCGCCCGAAATTCACCAAAAGAAATCAGCGGAGCTAGGCGGCTTCCTCTGACTTGCCGTTTTCTAAAGTGTGCCCGGGGTGGGAGTTGAACCCTACCAATTTAACCTCTAATCCTCGTATATTCACGCCTTTTTTCTTTAGAAATTTTTTCCAGCGCCTTCATAGCTATAATTTTTTTTCTTTCTAAACAGGGCAAATCGTCTTTATAATATATTTGTCGCAATAGTTTTACGGATTCTTTTTTGGCAAATTTAATTTCCCATATACTAGTGGTTTGATCTTGCCGCGATGGTAGCCGTTCCCACGCGTGTCCTTTTACGGACAGTAACTTATAAATATTTTTACTTAGCCATTCAATATGAAATTTGCTTGCTGAAATAAATCTAACGAATAAACGATTATAAATATATTTCGGATTTTTGGAAGTATTATAAAAATCTTTGTATGTCCAAACCGAACCATCTCCATCTAGATGCCCTCTTAAAAAATCTCGAAAGTATTCGTTGGGAACTTTAATTTCTCTGACAGTATAAGTTTTTGCAGGAGATAGTCCTATTTTAATCAGCCATCTATAAAATTGAACATTTCCGAATTGAATTCTATAAGAAGGCTTTTTTGCCCAGCCATTATTAAAAGTTTTTGATGCTTTATTAGAAAGATGCAAACATTTTTTAAAAGTTTCCAGTAATTGAAAATCTGAAGACCTTATTATTATGTGCCTGCCATCATTAGAAAGACAACCATCTGTAACAAGTAAGCCAATTACATAAGCAAGTTCAGGCGACCATTGAAATTCTTTGTCAGGCAATTTAATTCTAGGCATATTTTGGTGGGCGGAGAGGGAATTGCACCCTCACGGAGTTTCCTCCATAGGTTTTTGAAACCTACGTGTCTGCTGTTCCACCACCCGCCCGAAGATTTAAAGAAGATAAAATTAGTACGGGATAAATCTGTTTAACTTACTCCACCGTGTTTAATGCAACAGAATTTTGTCGCCTAGGCAATATAGGCTGAGTTTAAGATAAAAATATTAAAAATTCAAGATGAGTTTTGTGAATAACGTAACGAAGAAAATAGATTTCATTTTAAGGCTATTTATCCCGCACCTTTCCCGAATACTCCGTGGTCTTGCTACGGGAGCGAAGGAATTAAATCAATTTTTTCCACAGGGTCAATACTCCGTGGAAAGGTGCGGGATTTATAAAAATGTAGTAATAATTCGGCCTCCCTACGGGAGGTCTCCCGAAGGGAGACAACGGCTTTTCTGGATTGACAAAGTTCGGCAAGTTGGCTTAGAATAGCGGCAATGGAACAGACCTCTGCCGAATTTATAAAAAATCGATCTTTTGAGATTGCTTGGGCGGTTTTTAGATGCGCCAATATTATAAAACAGCCAAAGCTTAAAATCGAGCTGGAAAACGCCTCTGTGGATGTTATTGCCAATCTCGAAGTTGTGGATAACTTGGAAAAATTGGAACAACTTATTCGTTTGGCAGAAGTAGTGGGAGAGATCGGCAAAACTAACGCTTTTATACTCTTTAGGGAGATAGACAATCTAAAGGAAGCAGTTCGGCAATGGAATTCGGCAATTCGGCAAGAGAAGGAAGATAGTTCGGCAATAGATAGAATTTTTGTGAAAGCTCCAGGGCCTTTATTTGATATAAATAATAGTTCGGCAGAGCTCACTACGGGTAGTTCGGCCTCCCTACGGGAGGTCTCCCGAAGGGAGACAATGGTTCGACAAGGCTCACCACAAGTAGTTCGGCAAAATTTACCACAAGTAGTTCGGCAAAGCGAAAATAGTTCGGCAAGTTCGGCCTCCCTACCGGAGGTCTCCCGAAGGGAGACAATGGTTCGGTCCCCCTATGGGGGATCTCCCGAAGGGAGACAAAACTCACCACAGGGCGTATTTAAAAAGGTTAAAGAGCTTGGAAAAACAACAACTAAGGAATTATTAAGTTTTTTCCCAGGCGTGAGCGAAAGAACCGTTAGATTTTATCTTTTACGACTTTGTGAACAGGGTTTAGTCTCCAGAATTGGAAGTACTGGTCCAGGCAGTTATTATGTGGCAAAATAACTCATCCGCCAGCTGGCGGATTACTACAGGTTGTAACACCAGCGGTTAAGTTTCGTTGTCTATATTAAGATTAAGACGATTGAATTATTGAATTGTTGACACGGGTTGACAGTGTTTTATAATAGAAGAACAAGGGGTTTAGAGTGAGGCTAAACCAATTTTTGGAACGTGAATCCTGAAGCGTGAATCGTAAAGGCGGACAAATTTTTTAGTTTCCGCATAAAGTTTTGTGCTTCAAGTTTCATGTTTCATGAAGAGGCCTCGCTCACGCGAGGATTTTTTATTAAATACGGATTGATACGGATAAAATAAGTTGTCGGTTGTCGGTAATTTACCAAGCTACCAGAGTTATTGTTTTATCAGACTGCCGCCTAACCTCACACGGTCAGGCAGTGGGTCGATTGAAGGGCAATAGCTTTTCTGAAAATTAATTTAGATTAAAAACAAAAAACCCTTTTAGAAATAAAATTTTATTTTTAGCTTTTATTTTTTAAAAGGCATAAAACGAAAACATAAAAATGAATATAGGACGAAAACTTGCGTCCATTGCAGTTTCCGTAACAACCGTTGTCTATATGATGGCGCCGGTTGCTTTTGCTCAGACCAGCACTACGGATTTGGAAGCCCAAATCGCAGCGCTTATGGCTCAGCTTAATGCGGCAAAAGTGCAATTGGGGCAAGTACAGGGCACGACATCTTATTCCTTTACCCGCAGCCTCACTGTGGGCTCAAGAGGAGAAGATGTTAAATCCCTTCAGCAATTCTTGAATGCTCAAGGATTTACAGTTTCCGCCAGCGGAGCTGGTTCAGTTGGAAACGAAACCACTTATTTCGGTTCCTTGACCAAAGCCGCTGTGGCAAAATATCAGGCAGCTAATTCAATTAGCCCGCCTGCTGGTTACTTCGGTCCGATAACAAGGAGTTATATTAATTCTTTGGCTCAAGGTACTCCGCCGGGTACTACTCCAGGCACTACGCCAGGCACTACGCCAGGCACCACGCCGGTTACTGGAGCGGTTGCTATTAGTTTGGCTTCTGATAATCCAGCGTCAGCCAATTTGGCTATCGGCGCTGTAAATACTCCGGTTTTGAAACTTAATTTCTCTGCCGGATCAGCTGCGGTCACGGTTACCGGTGTAAAAGTAACGAGAAGCGGCTTGTCGCAAGATGCAGACATTAATAATATGTATCTTTACGACGGCGTTACCAGATTGGCTACCAATTTGGGAATTTCGCTTGGCAAAGTTAACTTTAACAATGCCAACGGACTCTTCATTGTTCCTGCCGGCACAACTAAAACAATCACAGTTACTTTGGACGCAACTACTGCTACTTCAAGCGCCAGCCACGTAATGTCGTTTGGCGTTGCAACAGCGGCTGATGTAACAATCAGTGGCACAGGAACCGTTTCCGGTAATTTCTCGGTAAGCGGCAGTCAGTACGCTTTGGTAAGCGTTTCTAACCTTGCCACATTGACGCTTTCCAGCGCGGCCAGCTCAACCGTTACTGTAAACGCGGGCCAGACAAATTATTTGGTTGGCCAAGTTACAGCGCAAGCTGGAAACCAGCCGGTTAAGATCAACAGCATCCGATTACTTAATGTCGGAAGCGTTACGCCGAGCTTCTTGCAAAATATCAAGTTGATGAACGGCGGAACTCAAGTCGGCGCTACAATCGCCCAGCTTGGTTCTGACAATGTTTTAACATTTGATATGTCAAGCGCTCCGTTGTCTTTGTCGTCAGGACAAACCGTTGTTTTGGCGATTTACGCTGATATAACAGGAGGAGTTAATAGAACCTTCCAGTTTTCCATTCAGCAAGCCGCTGACGTGAACGCGACAGACGCGACTTACAGCGTAGGAATCGGAGCGACCCTTGCTACAGCAATGGGTTCATTCCCGGTTTACTTCTACAACGCGACAATCGCGAACGGCGGATTGGTTATGTCAAGAAACGCCAGTTCTCCGGCTACCAATGTTGTTGCCGGAAACACCAACCAGCCATTGGCTAAGTTGGACTTATTGGCTTCTGGAGACAGCATCAAGATTCAACAGTTGAACTTCACTATTACCGGAGGTATTACGGTAACCACTCTTACAAACGTGAGAGTTGTTGATGACCAAGGAGTTCAGCTCGGTACCACTTTGACTACAGGAGCCGCGACATTTAGCGTTGGTTCTGGATCGTTGAACTACATTATTTCAGCTAATCAGACCAGAACATTGACTGTTTACGCTGATGTCGGTTCAACTGCTACCGGTGCCGTGTTGATTACATTGGATACAGGAACAGCGCAGAGCTACACTAGCTACGCGTCAGTTACTGTTTCGTCTGTGGGCGGGTACACCTTGTCTGTTTTGTTATCAAGCACCCAATTAGCGGCGTCTTTAAACTACTCTTTAGGTACTCCGATTGTTACAGCCGGAGCAAGCCAGGCGAGAATCGCGTCGTTTAATATGACTGCTGGACAAATCAACAGCGTCAATTTGACCGGCGTTACTTTAACGGTTGTTAATAACACAACGCAAGCCGGTTGGATAACAGCTTTGACTGTTAAGGTTAACGGCGTTCAGGCGGGTAACGCGCAACCGACCGTTACAGCTAACCAGCCGTACACCTTTAACGCCGCTTCAACAGTGGCGATTAGTCCGGGCGCAACCGCGGTTGTGGATATTTACGCGAATATTTCCAACAGCGCGACTGCTACAACTTCAGCGATGATTACTTTGACTTCGGTTAATGCCACAAACAATGTTGGAAACTCGGTTTCCATCACTGGCGTAACCGGTCAGACCGTTACAGTTACAACTGGCGGAACCTTGACTGGAACTGTTGATGCCGCGACTGCGAACGCCGCGTTTGTCGGTATGGGAGTTAATGGCGTCCCAATGGGTAAGTTCAGATTTGCTACCAACAACAATGGTAGCGTTATCTTGACTAATGTTCAGGTGTACGACATTACAACCAGCGCGGGAGTAACAACTTCATCTGACAGGTCATTTGCCAACTACAAGTTGATGGATGGGCTAATTCAACTGGCTACAGGAGCAGAGGGCGCTGACAGCGTCATCGCTTTTCCGTTGGCTGGATTAACTATCCCGGCGAGCTCATACAAGACATTGAGCGTGGTTGTTGATACGAGCGCTTATCCGTCAGCTTCATCTGGCGCGGTACACGCGTACAGATTGTATAACTACACCTACAACAATGCGGCTGGCGCAACGACTACTTCAATAGCCGTTTCAACGAGTACTCTTACGTACAACACGAACAACCAGACCGTCTACAGGACTACTCTGGGTGTTGCGCAAGGATCTGCTTTTACTGCTCCGACTTCAATCTCGGGCGGCACTGGACAGACCGTAGCTAAATTCAGCTTTGCCGCTGGATCCGGTTATGACGCGATTGTAAAAACCATAACGCTTTCCCAAGCCGGCACGCTTATTCAGGCCAGCACTACAATAGTGTTGGGTCTTTATGATGAATTAGCGCCTGCCACCTTGTTGGCCACTTCTTCAGTAGCATCTACTACTGCGGCGACATTCAACGTGAGTAGTTCTACTAGTGGTTGGACGGTTCCGATCGGTACATCAAGGACATTGCTTGTTAAGATTTACAGCGCTCCGGCAAATATTGCTTCTGTGACGGCCGGCACTGGATCGTATCAGGTATTGCTTCAGAGCGTTTCAAGTTGGTCGGACAGTGTGGTGACTTCTATTACTTCAGTGAGTCCGGAGATTGCTTTGCCAATTGCTGGTCAGAGCATAACGGGCATCTCAAGCTAATAGTTTGACTAGTATTGATTGATTGGAGTTTGTCGGTAGCACATAACCGACCAACCAAAAAGATCCCGCAAGGGGTCTTTTTGGTTCGCTGAACAATGCGGAACACTACGCTGAACTACGCTGAAACATTAAAATTAACACTAAATTACACAGAAGAAATATGCGGAACACCATGCTGAACTACACGGAATTAAAGCGGAATTAAATGCTGAACCACGCCGAATTAAATGCTATAATTTATAAAATGGATAAAAAGGTGGATAATTTTCTTTTTGAAAAAGAATCTTACATTATTAGAGGCGCGGCATTTGAAATTTATAAGAAATTTAGAAACACGCAGAAAGAAAGAGCGTACTTAAATGCTTTTGCCAATGAATTAAAATTTCATGGGTTGTCGGTTGAGATTGAAAAACAACTGCCGGTTTATTATCGTGATAAGAAAGTTGGTACTTATGTTCCGGATTTAGTAGTTGATGATAAAATTTGCATAGAACTTAAAGCCAAACCATTTTTTAGCAAGCAGGATAAAGAACAATTCTGGCATTATTTAAAAAACTCCGATTTTCGTCTAGGTTTTCTTATAAATTTTGGAGCGTCGAACGGCGTTGAGATAGTGCGTCGCGTGTATGATATTCGGCGTAATTCAGCGTAATGTTCAATATTCAGCTTATTTCAGCGGTAAAAAGATATCCACAATTTCTATTTTTTTAAATGTTGTATACTTAAATCAAGTGGGGATTCCCCGTAAATTTATATTTATCTAAAAATAAATAATGTTTTTTAAAAGGTCTTGTTTTTTAATAATAAAAAGTCGTAGTTCTGTAAAATTATAAGCAAATAATTTTCAGTTCGCGGTTTTTAAAAAAAATGTTTAGAAAGTTCTTTTTTGTCGGGGCGATTTTTACGATCGCCGGTTTTTTTTCGTTCGGTTTATTAGGTGGCGGTTTATTAAATAACGCGCAAGCGTTGGTAACTGGCACTTCGACAGCGCTGGTTAGCGCGACAAGCACCGTAAGGGCAGGATCAATGATTCCTGTTTTAAGGCTTGAATTATCCATTACCGCTGGCGAGACCTTATCAAGCACGACGGTTTTGATTTCTACGTCAACGAGCGCGACAAGCACCTCGGTTGCTTCGTCCAGCTTTGATTGGATAGGCGTATATAAAGACGCGAATTCTAATTTTTCTTTTGATCCGGGCGATACACTACTCGCGACTTCAACAAGCGTTTATATCGCCACGACAACTACGATAAACATCGCGGCCGCCACAACAACTCCGGCAGCCGGATTATTTTTCGTTGTTTTAAAAACTTCAAATACGTGGACTGATAACGGTTTTCCGGAAGCGACCGGAACAGTTCGACAAGGTGTCACGGTAAATATTTCCGCGAGTGGCGTTAAAACATCGGCAAATTCTCCTACTACTAACGCTACCACAACATCTCCGATTGTCGCTGATATTCATTCGCAGGCGCCTGATCAAACCAAGGCCAACGTTACTTATACAACCGGAACGTATTATTTGGCTGATACCGGTTCAGGCGGGTTGGGTGAACAAGGTTTTCTTTCTGTTTACACAACCTCTACTACAAGTACGGCGCCGCTTGCTTCAGGCGCCCTTAACCCCGCTGGGCAAGCAAATATAAACATTGGCTCAACTTTTTATTCTTCCTTGTGGCTGGCAGTAACAGATTCAGCTGGTAACGCTACAAGCACTTTTGTTCAATTTACTCCAGCTTCTTCTTCCACTCCGCCAGCGATTACTTCAGTCGCGGCATTTACCAACAAAATAGTAATTAATGCCAGTAAAAATTTGAGGGGGGATTTAGCAATGAATTGCGCGAATTATACCTTGAACGGTTCTGTTTTGAGTTGCGGCGGGTACGGGAGTTCGTTCATAGAATTTATGGGTAACAGTGTGAGTATAAAAAATCTAAGTTTAACCGGCGGGGCGACTATAAGCTTGGCTATTTCCGGAGTTACGGACACAAACAATCTTCCTCTTTCTTATTCTAATAGCAGTATCACTGTTTCTACGGCGTTGTTGCCGACAATTAGTTCGGTTTCTCCGACTTCAGGAGCAGTAGGGGGCGCCGTAACGATTGCCGGAACTAATTTTGGATCAGCAACGGGGACTGTGAGTTTTTCTGGCGGGTTTAGCCAGAGCACCGGTCCGCTTCAGCCGATCGCGGCTTCTACAACTGCTTGGGGTGCTACTTCAATCACGGCTACGGTTCCTGTCGGAGCCCAAGGCGGGCCTATCACGGTCGTGACTTCGGACGGCATGATGTCGGATATGAACCAAAATACTTTCTTTGACATATCCGGCCCTCTTAATGTTCGGGTTGATCTTTTGTCCGGCGTAAGCACTTCCACGGTTACATCCAGCAGTAATGTGAGCTTGGCGATTGCGGGAATGACCGGAGTTCAAACTTATACTGCCGCGAGCGCTGGGGTAACTTTTAGCACAAGCACCGGAGTTTATACAATAACTAATATCGCGGGCATGGGAATGGTCTGGGCGTTTGATTCAGCCGGCGCTCGTTTGCCGGCTCCCGGTACAAATATTCGATCCGGGACTTCAACTTCCAGCCCGATAGTTTTGACTTTGCAAGGCGCGACGACAAGAAAAGTTTCCGGCACAATAACGACAAAGGCGAGTTGCGACGCTGACGGACGGAACAAAACAATTGCCGTTATGGCAATGCCTCAAGGCACAAATACGCAAATGGGACCCGGAGGCGTGATGCCGTCATTTTTCAGCACAACAAGCACTTGTCAGGTGGCTTACAGCGTTGCTTTGCCGAGTAATGGATTTTATAGAGTTGAGGCGCGTTTGCCGCCATCTGTTTCAACAACAAGCACTTCGCCATTGCTTGAACCGAACGGGCAGATGTTTGAAATAACTAATTCCACCACAACGATTACCGCTAACCTTACTTTTACCGCGGCTGATAGCAAAATTTACGGCAGAATTGTTGATGGAACCGGCAGCGCGCTTTCAGCAAGCAAATATAACGAGATGTGGGTAACAGCTTACCAGCCAATAGCAAATGGAAAAGGCAGCGCAACTATGCCTAACAGCACCGGATACTTTTCTCTTTATGTAAGCCAAGGCACTTATAAAATAGGAGTTGGCGGACCCGGAGTTCCGATGTCTGTTGAAAAAGAAATAGTGGTTGATGCTTCAAGCGCTTTCGCGCTTGGCGCCAGCACGCCGGTGATAACGATTAAATTAGAACCTCCGACAAGCAATATCTCGGGTTATGTAAAAGACGGCACTGGAAACGCGGTTGCTAATGTTGATATAAATGCATGGTGTTCAGGAGGGCCTGGCGGAGGCAACGCATTTACCGATTCCCAGGGCTACTACAAGATGTATGTCCCGTCTTGCTCTAATTATCGTGTCGGCGGATTCAGTAAGGACTACGGACAGTTATCGGAACAAGCAAATGTCGTGGTAACTAATTCCACAAGCCCGACGGTTAACTTTACTTTAAGTAGCGCTAATTTCGTGACGATTTCCGGAACGGTTACAAAAAACGGATCAGGTGTTTCGCAGGTTGATACTTGGATTACGCAAGGGGAATTCGGACCGGGCATGGGTTGGGCTAAAACCGACAGCGTCGGCGCGTTTACATTCAAAATAAGAACAGGCCTTAGTAATCTTTATCTTCACGCCGCTCAAATGGGGCAGGGAGAAATCTATAAAGGACAGTTAAACAGCGGAAGCGCGGTGACTACCAGCACAACAGTAACCGTCTCGGTAAATACCGCCACTTTGGAAATTCGCCTAAAGCCAAAAAATACATTTACTAATGTATTTATCGGCGCCCATAGCGCGCTTGGAGGAGGATTCACTAACACTACCTCCAGTGTTGGTTCTGATTACGACGCTTATAGCATTCAAGTTCCTTTTTCCGGCGCCACAACTTACACGATAGAAGGAGGAATTCCGGGATTTGGACCCATTACTCCAACTACCACTTCAATCACTGCCAGCACATCCATTGTGATTGATTTGAGCGCTACTGAATTTTACGCTGTTTCAGGAACGGTTTCCGGCAGCTCAACTGACGCCTTTGTTTGGGCGGCTAGTCCGGCCGGAGGCGGAGGCGCGAGAGTGGCCAGCGACGGAACTTTCTCAATGAAATTAAGAGGCGGGAATTACGATATAGGAGTTGGAAAGCCGGGGTTTTTGGGAACAAGGTTAGCTAACCAATCAATCAGCACAACCACTGCTGGTTTGTCTTTGACGCTAACTCAAAATTCTCAAACCATTACCGGTTATGTTAAGTATAGTGGCACTGCAATAGCAAATGCCCGGGTTTGGGCTGAACAAACGGGAAGTACCGGTTGGGCAGGGGCAATGTCAGAAGGAGACGGCAGTTTTACTCTAAGTGTGGGAAGCGGTTTGTGGAAAGTCCAATCCGTGGCCGACGGGTATAACACAGCCAATCCGATTAGCGTAACCGCTCCGTCTGCGGGCTTAACAATTAATCTGCAGGCAGTAAGTTTTGACGTTAAACAAACATCGCAGTCGTTTACACCGATTGAAGGAGGAGTTGTCCAGACTGATGACGTAAAATTAAATATTCCTCAGGGCGCTTTGGGGTCGGATACAACTCAAACGCAAGTAACGGTGCAAAACACAATGGATGTACCCGATAAAAACAACGTTAAGGTTTTCGGAACTAAAGGTAAAAAAATCGAAGCGTCTTACTCAAGCGGAGCTAACCAAGGACAACAAATTACTAAATTGTCCCAAAATGTTGATATGGAAATTGTGCTTACTAAGGCGGAATTGGTTAGCGAGGGCATTGCCAATTTGACTGACGCGAATAAAATCGTAATCGGTTATTGGGACACCACCGCTGATAACTGGGTTGAAATTTCAACAACGCCAGTGGCTGATCCGACTGGCGCTACCTGGAGCACATTAACATCCTTGACGCTTAAAGGGACAACAAGCCACTTTTCCACCTTTGCGCCAATAGTACCCACTACTTCAACAGCGCCGGCATCGCCCACGAGTTTAGCGGCGACAGCCGGTAATGGTCAAATTACTTTGTCCTGGACCTCTTCAGTCGGCGCTACCAAGTATGACGTGTATCGTCTAAGCGGTTCGGATTATCCGTATTTAGGCCAAACAACGGCAACGAGCTACACCGACACTGGATTAAGCAACGGCACGACTTATTATTACAAGGCCTCTGCTTTGGACGCCAATGACAATGAATCAGCGGCAACGACGGACGCGGTTTCTGCTACGCCTGTTGCTCCATCAGCGGCTGTTGCCGGCAGCGGTCTTCCGATATCGATTTTATCTGGAGGCGGCGGAGGCGGAGGTTTTGCTCCTTCTCTTATTACTACTGCCGCTACTTCATCGGCAATGTCTGCTACCGGTACGATTTCACAGCCAACCCAGCCAACCGGAGTAGCGAAAATTTCATTGCCAACGGGGTTGATTAAAAAAATTACAGTGAGATTAATGCAAGGCATAACCGATGATGAAGTGAAATCTCTGCAGGAATTTTTGGCAAAAGACAGCGATGTTTATCCTGAGGGAATCATAAGCGGATATTTTGGCACTGCCACAAAAAGAGCTGTTCAAAGACTTCAGGAAAAATACGGCATTGCCAAAAAAGGCGATTTGGGATACGGCGATGTTGGTCCGGCAACTCGGGCGAAAATAAATCAGCTTTTGGCCGGTTCAAGCGGCAATGTTCCGCAACTGCCAGAGCAGGCGTCTGATAGGGCGAAATTAATTCAGACTCTTCGGGAAACCATTAAGACCATTGAAGCTAAGCTCGTTGAACTTTTGGCGCAATTGGTTAAATTGAAAGCGCAGACGCAATAAAAATCAATAAAAATTGTGACAAATTAAAATCCCCCTTTCGGGGGATTTTAATTTACCAATTATCTTGATTATGAACGCAAATCCGTATACAATAATCCTTATAATCTGCGAGTATTTTTATTCGTATTAATCCGTATGTACAATTATTTTTTTAAAATCTCAAAATTTCTTCTTTATATAGTTCCGTTCAGTTTGGTAATCGTTTCCACCTCCACCCTTTTTCCTTTTATAGTCGGTAAGTATGTTTTTTTTAGGATAGCGATCGGTTTGTCCCTGATTTTTTTTATACTGGGATTGGGGTTTAGGTCCTACGCGGGTTATGCCGGAAACGGAGCAAGAGTCAGGGATAAGCTCAAGTCGCCTTTGGTTATCGCGATGTTCGTTTTTATTTTTATTTTTGTACTGGCTTCTTTTTTTGGAGCGGACCCGTCATTTTCTTTTTGGTCTAATTTTGAAAGAGGGGAAGGAGGTTTTCAGCTTTTAACGCTTTTTGCTTTTTTTATTTTAGCTATTTTACTTTTAAATACAGAAAAGGAATGGCAAAACTTTTTTATTTTTTGGCTAATCGCCGCTGTTTTTGTGATCGGTTATGGGATTTTTGCTCATTTGGGCCAATCCGGCTATAACGCATTTGCCAATTTTATGGGTCCAAAAATAAGCGCGCAAAGCCGTTTTCAGGGAAGTTTGGGTAATCCGGCTTACACGGCGCCGTATCTGCTTTTGGCGGCGATTTACGCCTTTTATTTGTTTATTACCTCCGCGCCAAAAATAAAAAAAGGCATTTTACTTGCTTTGGTGGCAATTTTTTTGGTGTTTTTCTGGCTGGCGCAAACACGAGGCACTTTTTTGGGGCTTGTAGCCGGCGGGTTTATGTTTCTAATTTATTTGATTTTTAATGCTAGGAAAGGAAAATGGAAATCTTGGTTAATTGGTATATTGGCTATTCTTTTGGTAATTGGGGGGACGTTGTATTATTTTCGCAATACGAAATTTGTAGAGCAGATGCCCGGCGGCCGCTTGTTTCAAATTTCTTTAAGTAATGAGACTGCCCAAACTCGGTTTTGGACTTGGGGCTCGGCTATAAAAGGATTTAATGAACGACCGATTTTAGGCTGGGGTCCGGAAAATTTCTCTATAGTTTTTGATAAATATTTTGACACTCGGCATTTTGTGGCGGGCCAGCGTTCTGAAACCTGGTTCGACAGGGCGCACAGCGTTTATTTTGATTATCTTACGGAAACTGGAATTTTAGGGCTGTTGAGTTATTTGGCGGTGTTTGCGGTTTTTTACATCCAATTTTTCAAATGGCGGTTCAGGAATAAGGGCGAGACTAATTATAAAAAATTAAGCGTTCAAGGATTAATTTTTGCCGTGCCAATCGCTTATCTTGTCCAGGGTATCGCGCTTTTTGATATTTTGCCGATTTATCTGAATATTTTTGCTTTTTTGTCATTTTCTAACTTCATTTTTAATGACAAAGAAAAAATGCCAGCGAACAAGAACACAAGGAAATAATTTTGAATTTCACCAAAATATTTTAAAAATTAAATCATTGAAAATTCATTTTAAATTAAAAATTGAAAATTTAAAATTATATTCACTATGTTAGATCCCTTAATTAAAAAAATTTTATCAATTTTGGCCTCAGTGGTAGTTGTGGTTTTTCTTTATCTCGGCGCTTATTTGCCGTATGAAAAATCGCAGAAATTAATAAGCGCTATGGGAAGCATTCAAGGGGGAGCGAGTTTGCAAGGATATGAAAATGCGTTTAGCTCGGTTTTGGATTATTATTCTCCGGTTGGCCAAGGGGAGTCGGTAAAGCAATTAGGCAACAGCACGCTTTCGATTTTAAGCAGCCAGAAAAATTTGCCAAAAAATATCGCGGAAGAGCTTCTTAAATTTAACTTGAAATATTTTGAGCCGATTATAAATAATAGCCGAGGCGGCAATGCCTCGCAAAATATTTTGATTTTGGGCCAAATTTATCATACGATGGCGATGAGCTATAACGATATAAATTATTTAAATAACGCCATCGATTACTATAAAAAAGGTTTGGATAATTCCCCGCGAAGGCCGCAGTTTTTGTATTCTCTACTAGAAGCTTATCAGGTCAAAAGAGATTACCCCTCCGCAATAAAAATTGGCGAGGAAATTTTAAAATATTGGCCGGCCGACACGCAGATAAAGCAAGCAGTTGAAGAGATGAGGAAACTAACGAAATAATTTTAAATTACGAATTATAAATAAATAACTCAATTTCTTAATTTTAAAATTTAATCATTAAAAATTCATTTTAAATTGAAAATTGTAAAATTTTAAATTATTTATATATGTATATGAATAAAAACACAAGAACTTTAGCTAAAGACATCACAAATAAGGAAAGCGAGGTGGTAGAATTGATGGGTTGGGTCTCGGCTCGCCGAGACCACGGTAAAATAATTTTTATAGATTTAAGAGATAGGAGCGGGCTGGCCCAGCTTGTTTTTGTGCCGAGCAATAAAGAAGTTTATGAATCGGCGAACAAGCTTCGTGGAGAATGGGTTATAAAAGTTTCCGGAAAAATCGCAAAAAGGCCTAAAGGAATGGAAAATCCGGAATTGGAAACCGGACTTTTGGAAGTTCAGGCGGAAACTTTGGAGATTTTAAACGAAGCGGATAATTTACCCATAGATGTTTATTCCGACGGCCGCGATATCGGCGAAGACGTGAGAATGAAATATCGTTATCTTGATTTAAGAAGGCCGCGTTTAAATTCGAATTTAAAGAATCGGGCGAAAATAATCAATTTTTTCAGGGATTTTTTGATCAGAAAAGATTTCGTGGAAATTGAAACTCCGGTTATCAGCAAATCCACCCCGGAAGGAGCAAGGGATTATTTAGTGCCGTCGCGGCTTCAGCCGGGCAAGTTTTACGCTTTACCGCAATCTCCCCAGCAATATAAACAATTATTGATGGTAGCGGGCTTGGAACGATATTTTCAAATAGCGAAATGTTTCAGAGACGAGGATTCACGCGGTGACCGCCAGCCGGAATTTACCCAGCTTGATTTGGAAATGAGTTTTGTTAAAAGAGAAGACGTAATGGAGGTTATTGAATCAATGCTTATTGAGATGGCAAAAACTCTTTATCCGGATAAAAAAATTCAGCAAATTCCGTTTCCGCGGCTTTCTTATAAAGAGGTCGTTGATAATTACGGAACCGACCGCCCTGATTTAAGAAAAGATAAAAATGATCCAAATGAACTGGCTTTTTGCTGGGTAGTTGATTTCCCATTTTTCGAGCGAGTTGTTGATAACAATGAAGCTCGTCCTGAGCTTGTCGAAGGATCGAATAAGAGTTCGACCGGCTTCACATTCACGCACAATCCTTTTTCTGCTCCAATTCCCGAGAATATGGCTGATTTGATGAATAAAAAAAATATCGGCGATATTTTAACAACCCAGTACGACGTGGTTTTGAATGGATTTGAAATCGGAGGAGGAAGTATCCGCAACCACAGACCCGAAGCTCTGAAAAAAGTTTTCGAAATTTTAGGGCTACCGGATGAAAAAATCACGGCGAATTTCGGACATATGCTGGAAGCGTTTAAATACGGCGCTCCGCCCCACGGCGGGATAGCTTTGGGTTTAGATAGAATTTTCGCGATTTTATTTAATGAACCAAACATCAGAGAAGTGATGGCGTTTCCTAAAACCGGAGACGGAAGGGATTTAATGATGCAAGCGCCGAGCGAAGTCGAGGAAAAACAATTGAAAGAATTACACCTGAAAATAATTGATAAGAAAAAGTAATTTTAAATTGGATCATTAAAAATTCATTTTAAATTGAAAATTGTAAAATTTTAAATTATTTATATTTATGAATAAAAAAGAACGCACCTTGGTCTTAATAAAACCCGACGCAGTTCAGAGGACTTTAATAGGAGAAATAATACAGCGGTTTGAGCGCATTGGTTTGAAATTAGCGGCAATGAAAATGATAGTAGCTTCGGGAGAGCACATCGAAAAACACTATACACTTGATCCAGAGTGGCGGAGGAAGGTTGGAGAAAAAACAATTAAAAGCTATCGTGAAAAAGGACAGAACCCGCCTTCCGAAGATCCTGTTGAAATTTCCAAACCAGTTTTAGACGGCTTAGTAAAATTTATGTCATCCGGTCCTTTAATTGCAATGGTTTGGGAAGGCGCGCACGCGGTAAAAATTGTCCGAAAATTAGTTGGCGGTACCGAACCGTTGTCTTCGGACATTGGCACCATCAGAGGGGATTTTGTCTTGGATTCTTATGAAATGGCGGATAGCGACAATAGATCAATAAGAAATTTAGTTCACGCTTCGGGTTCAACTGAAGAAGCGGAAATGGAAATTAACCATTGGTTTTTGCCAAACGAGATTATTTCTTATCGTTTAGTCCAAGACGAAATCCTCTACGACGTCAATTTAGACGGGATTTTGGAGTAACTTTAAATAGATTATGAAAATATTAATTATCGGAGGAGCGGGTTTTATAGGATCTAATTTTATAAAATATATTCTGGATAAACATAAAAATGTTGAGATATTAAATTACGATAAACTTACTTATTCCGGCAATTTGGATAATTTGAAAGAAATCGCATCCGATAGAAGATATGGATTTATTAAGGGCGATGTTGCTGATAAAAAGAAGCTAGAGAAAGTATTTATAAATTTCCGGCCTAATTACGTCATTAATTTTGCGGCCGAAACTCACGTTGATAAAAGTATCCATGTCGGCGCCAAAGAATTTATAGATACTAACATTACCGGTGTTTTTAATATTTTAGAATCAGTAAAAGCTGATTCTAAAATTAAAAAATATGTTCAGGTTTCAACTGACGAAGTTTATGGCAGTCTACCGTTGAATTCTAAAAACAAATTTAAAGAAATTACCGCTTTTGCGCCAAATGTTCCTTATGCTGCGACAAAAGCAAGCGGAGATATGTTATGTAGGGCTTATTATAATACTTTTAAAGTTCCTGTTATTGTAACTCATTGTTCAAACAACTACGGTCCTTATCAATACCCTGAGAAGTTAATCCCGTTTTTTGTCTTGAGAATGATAGAGAATAAGAAACTGCCAATTTATGGAGATGGCAAGAACGTTCGTGATTGGATTTATGTTCTAGATCATTGCGAAGCCCTGAGACTATGTTTATTAAATGGAAAAGTAGGAGAGGTTTATAATATCGGCGCTGATAATGAAATGAATAATTTAGAAATAGCCGATTTGATTTTAAAGAATTTTAATCGGGATAAATCTTGGATAGAATTTGTTTTTGATAGGCCAGGGCATGACAGGCGTTACTCCGTGGATTCTTCAAAAATAAGAAAAGAACTTGGATGGAGGCCGAAATATAATTTTAAAAAGGCCTTTCAGTTTACGATAAATTGGTATCTTGAAAACAAAAAATGGGTTGATAAGGTTCGTAAAAAAACCGGTGTTTTTAATCCCCATATTGATTTGTGGAAAAAACACAAATTAAAGAAGTAAAACAAATGAAAGGAATTATTTTGGCGGGAGGGCTTGGGACCAGATTGCACCCCTTGACGCTTATTACGAATAAGCATCTTTTGCCGGTTTACGACAAACCAATGGTTCTGTATCCTTTGGAAACTCTTAAAAATTCCGGAGTATCTGAAATAATGATTGTGTGCGGGAAAGAGCACGCCGGTGATTTTATGAATTTTCTTGGTTCGGGCAAGCAATACGGCGTTAAATTGTCTTATGCTCTGCAAAGCGGCGCTGGAGGAATCGCGGAAGCGTTAAGTTTAGCCGAGGATTTTACCGATAAAGAGAAAATCGCTGTGATATTGGGCGACAATATTTTTGAAGATAATTTTTTAAGAGATATTGAATTATTTGATAAGGGAGCAAGAGTATTTCTTAAAAAAGTTGAAGACCCTCGGCGATTTGGAATCGCGGAAATGAAAAATAACAAAATTATAGCTATTGAGGAAAAACCTCAGGGTCCGAAATCAGATTATGCGACCACGGGGTTCTATCTTTACAACTGTGATGTTTTTGATAAAATACGGAAGTTAACGCCGTCAAAAAGAGGCGAATTGGAAATTACGGACGTTCATAATATGTATATAAATGAAGGTAATTTATTCCATGGGTTTATAAGCGGATTTTGGTCTGATACTGGAACGTTTGAGTCGCTTTTAAAAACTTCAAGTTGGGTTGAAAAGGGGAAAAAATTAAAAAAATAATTATGGAAAATACATTATTTTCAAAAGTTTTAGTAACGGGCGCTGATGGTATGGCGGGAAATTATATAGATTTTGGCATTAAAACAAATAAGCGATTAATGGATGTAACCGATTTAAGAGAGGTTTTGAGCGTTTGCAGAAAACATAAACCAGAAGCCATTTTACATTTGGCGGCTGAAACCGATGTTGACAGATGCGAGCGCGATCCGGAATATGCTTATTTGGTTAACGGAATTGGAACTTATAATATGGCGGTTGCGGCCAAGGAGTTGGGCGCGAAATTAGTTTACATTTCAACCGCCGGAGTTTTTGACGGCACCAAAGAGGGTTCTTACGTTGAAGAAGACGTTCCGAATCCGCAAAACTATTACGGTCATTCTAAATTTTTAGGAGAATTGGCCGTAAAAGGAACGTTGAGCAATTACTTGATTTTAAGGGTTTGTTGGATGATAGGCGGAGGGCCGGTTAAGGACCAGAAATTTGTGGCGAAGATTATTAATCAAATAAAAAATCCTAATGTGAATGAAATAAAGGCGGTGACCGACCAGATTGGATCGCCGACATTCGGAAAAGATTTGATTTCCGCGGTTAAAGTTTTAATCGGGAAAAATGAAACTGGAATATTTCATGCTTCTAATACGGGCATAGTTTCTAGATATGACGTGGCAAAATTCATTGTAAATACACTAAGGCCGGAGGTTAAAGTTACTCCAGTTGAATCTTCTTATTTCAATTTAGATGCTAAAAGGACAAAAAACGAAGGATTGATTTCAAAGGAAAATATTATGCGTCCGTGGGAAGAGGCATTAAAAGAATATTTGGAAACGGAATGGAAGCCGGTTTTTAATCAAATCTAAATTTAGTATCATGCAGAATTTTGTTCATAAGGAGAATTGCCATAGTTGTGATCAGTCTGATTTAGTAAAAGTGTTGGACTTGGGAGAGATGCCTTTAGCAAATTCTTTTTTAAAAAGAGAAGAACTAAATCGACAAGAGCATAAATTTCCTCTTGTCGCTTATTTTTGTAATAATTGCGGACTTTTGCAGCTATCTGACATCGTTAACCCGGAATTAATTTTTAGGCAGTACAGCTATTTGACGTCGGCGAGTAAGCCGTTAGCCGATCATTTTGTTAAAGCTGGAAATGATTTTGCCGACAGATTCGTGGATTCAAAAGACGATTTGGTCGTGGAAATAGGCGGCAATGACGCGGTATTGTTAAGCGCTATAAAAGATAGATGCAAAGTATTAAATATAGAGCCCGCCCGCAATATTGCAAAGATATCTCTTGAAAATGGAGTGGATACCATTGCCGAATTTTTTAATAAAAAATTAGCGGAAAACATAAGTGAAAATTACGGTCAGGCAAAGATTGTAGTTGCCAATAACGTAATGGCGCATATAGCCGATATCAAAAGCGCGCTTGAGGGCGTGAAAATTTTGATTGGCGATGGCGGGGTGTTTATTTTTGAAGTCCATTGGGTCGGTAATTTACTGGGAGAAGGCGGCTTTGATCAGATTTATCATGAGCATATTTTCTACCATTCATTGTTTGCTTTAAATAATTTAGTTAAGCAATTCGGATTAAATATTTTTGATGTGGAATTGATTCCTATCCACGGGCAGTCAATGCGCGTGTATGTTGGAAAAAACAAGCCGGTTAATAATTCCGTTACGCAATTTTTGGAAAAGGAAAAGAGATTGGGACTTGATAAGGCGGAAACATTTTTGAAATTTTCCAATAAAGTGGAAAATTCCAAGGAGCAGCTGATTAATTTATTGAAAGAATTAAAAAAACAAAACAAAAAGATAGTAGGATACGGAGCGCCTGCAAAAGGCAACACGCTTCTTAATTACTTCGGGATTGGTCCTGACATCATTGATTATATTATTGATACGACTCCTTTAAAACAAGGAATGTATACTCCCGGGACTCATATTCCTATTTATTCTCCCGAAAAGACGAAAGAGGATATGCCTGATTATTTTTTGCTATTGTCATGGAATTACGCGGACGCGATAATTGAAAAGGAAAAAAAACTTAGAAACCAAGGAGTAAAGTTTATCATACCCGTGCCCGAGGTAAAAATTATCTAACATTTAACTGCATAAATAAAATGAAAATTTTAATTACGGGGGCTAAATGGCATTATGATTTGCCCGGAATTAGTGCTTTGGGATTTCAAGAAATCGGGCATCAAACCGAAATTTTCTACGATAATCCACCGGATTGGTTGCTTAAAGGCTCAAAAATTTTAAGTAGAACCCCTTTTAGAAATTTAAGCAACGACCTAAACAATAAATATCGTAAGGAAGTTGAGGTAAAATTTTTATATAAAATTCAGGAATTTAAACCAGATTTTATTTTTGTCATTGGAGGGGCTCAGTTTTCTTATAAGATGATTAAGAAAATTAAAGACGGGCATAAAATTCCAATTGTAAATTTTGTTGTTGATGATCCGGCGTTTTATAGCAGGACGCTTTTTTATGATTTGTCTGCTTACGATAGACTTTTTGTTATTGATAGATCTTGGATGGCCGTTTTAGAGTTTTTTAATGCTAACCATGTTTATTATCTTCCTCACGCCGGTGATAGTTGTAATTTTAAAAAACTGGATTTAAAAAAGGAAATAGACATAGCTTTTGTTGGGTCTTTGTCTCTTAGAATGCCAAATGCCCCATCGGGGTATTTGCGGGCAGAGATATTAAATGCTTTAGCTGAGGCGGGTTTGAAAATTAAAACTTATTCTCCCGGCATTGCAGATGCTTTTAAAGAATTCCCGAGCCTAAAAAATATTGAATACTACGACGGATACAAAAATCACAATGAGGTAGATAAACTTTATAACGAAGCTAAAATTGTTTTAAGCATTCATAGCCCTCAACTAAAAACTGGGGTTTCTCCACGGGTCTTTGATGCCGCTCTTTCCGGAACCTTTCAGTTAGCGCAATACGAACCAGAACTTGATGAGCTCTTCCCCAAAGGCACAATCAAATTTTTTAAAAACACCGCTGAACTGGTAGATTTGGCCAATTATTATTTGAAGCACGACAAAGAGCGCGAGGAAATAGCAAAAAAAACAATGGATTGGGTTTTAAAAAATCATCAGCCTAAAAACAGAGCTAAATTAATTTTAAACATATGCAAAATTTAAACGATGTAATGGTTTTGGCAAAAAATAGAAAATGAGCAGAAAAAAAGAAAAACGTATTATTATTTTGGGCGGAGGACCAGCTGGCATAGGGGCGGCGTATCGTCTTAAAGAGCTTGGTTATAAGAATTGGGAGTTATACGAGAAGGAAAATTTTTTAGGTGGTTTATCTGCTAGTTTTAATGATGATAAAGGTTTTATTTGGGATACAGGTGGACATATTTATTTTAGCAAAAGCGATATTTTCAACAAAGTTTTTAAAAAAATTCAAGGAAAAAATTATTTTGAAAAAGAAAGGCACCAATTTATTTTTTGGGATAAGAATACTCTTATTCCTTATCCTTTTCAAAACAACATAAGACATCTTCCTGTTGATGAATTAATTAGATGTTTAAAGGATTTGGCTGATGTGAACCTCTTGAATCCAAAGAATTTTTTGGAATTCAATTTAGCTTCTTTTGGATCGGGAATAACTGAATATTTTATGAGGCCGTATAACGAAAAGGCCTGGGCCCATCCTTTGGATAAAATGTCTTTTTCATGGATAGGAGATAGGGTAAGCAGAATTGATTTGGGTAAAATTTTGGAAAATGTAATTTTAAAAAAAGATGAGAAGAATTGGGGACCGAATTTTTATTTTAAATATCCAATAAAAGGAGGTTCGGGAGATTTTTGGCAGAGATTTAAACCGATTTTGAAGGATAATATTACTTTCGGATCGGAATTTAAAAAGATAGATTTAAAAAAGAAAAAGGTTTATTTTGCTGATGGTAAAATTTCAGATTATGACTTTCTAATTTCGTCATTACCTTTAGATTTTTTTATTAAAAATTCAAATGCTTCTCAAGGCGCTAAAATGGCTGCAAAAAATTTGATACACAATTCCGGATTTGTTTTAGGGTTAGGGATAAAAGGAAGCCAGCCATTAGAATTGAAAAATAAGATCGCTTTTTATCTTCCTCAAAAAAATATTCTCTTTCAGAGAATGGTAATTTTTAAAAATTTTACTCCGCATATTGCGCCGAAAGGGAACTGGTCTTTAATATTCGAAGCGTCTTTTTCAAAATATAAAAAATTAGACGAAAATAGATTAATCGAAAATACTTTGGATTTTGTGAAAAAAATGGGTTGGGTCAAAAGCAAGAAAGAGTTGGTTAGTAAAAATTTAAGGCGATTCGAATATTTTTATCCTATCCCGACTCTTGATCGCGATAAAAATTTAAATAAAATACAAAAAGAGTTGGGTAAGAAAAATATTCATTCAATAGGCCGTTTTGGCGCCTGGAAATACGAAAAAGGCAATATGGACCACAGTTTTATAATGGGCGTGGAAGCGGTAAATAACATTCTGAATTCTAGATAAATATTTTCACAAAATGAATATCCGTCTAAAAAATTTAATCAAAAGAATATTAAAAAACATAGAAAAAATAAAAAGAGCAACCTCGTTTCCTTATAAATTTTTTTATAGGATAAAATTTGGCGGGTTAATAAATTTAAATATCGGTGGCGGACCGGGGGTCCATACGGAGGGATGGAAAATTTTGGATTATAAAGGTGTTGATTGGGGGGAGGGTAAAAAAATATATGATATTAATTGGGATATAAGAAGAGGAGTTCCTTTATTTGATTTTTCATGTAAATATATTTATTGCTCCCATTTTTTAGAGCATTTGAATTGGTATGAAGGAAATGAATTTTTGGCAGAATGTTATAGGGTTTTAATCACCGGAGGGAAAATCAGGATACTTGTTCCTGATGGGGACTATTTTATTAAAAAATTTGTGGAAAAAGATGAAAAGTTTTTTAGGACTCCGGATTCTTGTTTTAATCATTGGTTGGGAAATATAACAGATACTTTTTTATGGAATATTTTAGGCGCCTATTATTCCAGAAAAAGAGGTTTTGATCGGCATGCCATGTTTTACAATTATGAAAATTTAAGTTATCGGTTTAAAAGTTTGGGTTTTAAAAATATAATCCGATCCGAATTTAATAAAAGCAAAGAAGCTGTTTTTTCTGAAGAAAAGAGATTTTTTCCCAAAGAGCTAAACCGTTATTTTGGAGAAAATAATTTGATTATTGAGGCGGAAAAATAATATCCCAAATCAATAATAAAAAAGTTTATGTGTGTGAAATCGGTGAAATGATTTCAAATTATTATTGATATGAGCGTAACGACAACAAGTCCAAGATTTAGTATTATAATTCCGACTCACAATCGTCCTCTTCTTTTAGGCCGGGCGATAACTAGTATTCTTAACCAGAATTTTTCAGATTTTGAAATTATAATTTCCGATAATAATTCGACTGATCAAAATCAGAAAATAGCCGCCGATTATGTAAAGAAAGATAGTCGCATTGGCTATATTTATAATCCATTAGGCGGGCTCGCGCGAGCCAGGAATTTTGGAGCTAAACATTCAAAAGGAGAAATAATTTCTTTTTTGGATGATGACGATTTATTCGCCTCGAATTATTTAAGCGAAGTAAATGAATTTTTAATTAATAACAATAGTGAAGTTGTTTTGGTTGGTTTTCGGTGCAATGACGGCGGCAAAAAAATATATATATATCCTCAGATTTCGCCTCCATGGTTGGTTCTGGTAGGAAACGGCGCTTCATTGAGAAGAAACGTTTTTGATGATAAAAAATTATATTTTGATGATGAATTGGTTGTAATGGAGGATGTTATTTTTGGTTTTTTAACTGCTAGAAATTGTAGAATCGGTCTTATCAATAAACCGCTTCTTATTTATAACAGAATTGAGGGGGACGTTATTCATAATCAACTTACTAACCGCTATAAATGGCTGGAAGAACAAAATCAAATCGTTTATAAAAAATATATTAGAGAATACATTGCTTATAACAAAAAAGCTGGAGCCTGGTTTAATTTAAGCATCGGTAATTTATTGGCTGGTTATGGTAATATGGTTGGGGGAAGAGAATATTTACGACGCAGCCTTATGCTTCAATTTCGGATCAGCCATCTTTATTACTATTTGCTTAGTTTTTTCCCAAGAAAAATATTCTATTTTGGCCATCATGTAAAATTATTTGTTAGGCACGTTTTAGACGGGTATTATTTAAAAAACATTAAAATGCGTAAAAACGAGATAGTCGAAGTCGAAAAATAGAACATTTTTGTACTTATTAAAGGGTTTTATTGATTGCAATATGAAGATAAATTACACAATGTACGGTTTTAATATTCTTTCTGGTGGAGCCAGGACTGTTTTGGAATTAGCTAATAAATTGGTTGAAAGGGGACACGAGGTAACAATAACCTCATTTAAACGTGAGAGTGAATTAAAATTACTAAAAAAAATAAATTTTAAGGCATTATTTAAATTTAATTTTGCGCCTATTGGCGGCAGTTTCTCGTATCGAGTAGTAAAGCGGTTATTGAGAAATTCTGTTTTTTATCCATATCACTATGTTGATAATAGGATTTTAGTAAGGATGATGCCCGAATGCGATATTAATGTGGGTACTATGAGTTTTACGGCTTCTGCTGTTTATGAAAGTGGTAAAGGGAAGCCCTTTCATCATGCTATGCATTATGAGCCTATTTTAAATGACAATATCAATGTGCGCCATTTAATAGAAGAAACATATTATTTGCCTACCGTAAAGATAGTAAATAGTTTATGGCTTCAGAATGCGATGAAGAATTATTTAGGTATTGAAGTTAGCGATGAAAACATAGTTCACCCCGGATTTCTAAATCAATATTTTTTCCCTAGACTGGACATTAAAAAAAATCCCAATAAAAAAAGAATACTTTCTCTGGGTAAAAAGGGTAACAATAAAGGGTTGGCTGATATTTTGGCAGCATTTAGAATGGTTTATAAAGAAAATAAAAACGTTGAGTTGGTTTTGTTTACGGGAGATAAACTTAGTAACTTGCCCGATGATTTGCCTATTGTTGTTATTAATTCTCCCGTGGATGAGGAATTGGGCCGTCTTTATAATACCGCAGATGTTTTAGTATGCCCGTCCTGGCTCGAATCTTTTCCTGCTCCTCCAATTGAGGCGATGTTTTCTGGAGTGCCGGTGGTTACTACTCGTTATGGAGTTGAGGATTTTGCAGTTAACGAAGAAAATGCTTTAGTTATTGATCCTAAAGCTCCCCAACAAATGGCTAATGCCATTTTGAGAATTTTAGATGATTCGGCTCTGCGCGAAAAATTAATTGAAAATGGCTTGAAAACGCCTAATAAATTCACATACGATGCTATGGCTGATAAAGTGGAAAAAATATTTAAATCTAATATTTAGCAAAAGCAAAGCGATGGTTTTTATCCGAATATAGCGGGTTTTTATAAAATATAAAAAGACAATGAATATAATGAATAGCTTTTTTTCTTTTATTTATAACACCGGGGTAAAATTATTTGGAGGCAAAGGTTTTAGAAAATTTTCCGTTCTTAACTCCATTTATATTTTTTTAGCCAGGAAAGTTAAGACGAGAATTATCGAAACAAACGGATTTTTACTTGAAATAGACGCTTTAGAGGGGGTGGATTTCAATAATTGGGAAAAGGAGGTTGTTGATGTCATAAAAAAAAATTCCGAAGGGTCAATATTTTTAGATATTGGGGCTGAGTCAGGATATTATGCTTGCTTGGCTGCAAAAAACGGCGCCAAAAAGGTCATGGCTTTTGAGCCTAATCCCAGGGGATTCAACTTGTTGAAAAAAAATATTGAAAGAAACAATCTGAAGAATGTGGAAATTTTTAATAAAGCTGTTTCCGATAAAAATGAAAAAGCAATTTTTTATCCCCAAGGAGTATATAGCAGTTTTTATCATCGGAATATTTTCAAAGGAAATGAGTCGGTAATAGTTGAATGTATTATTTTAGACGATTTCCTAAAAGACAACAAGGTTGATCTTATTAAAATGGACATCGAGGGAGCTGAGCCAAGAGCGTTAAGGGGGATGAAAAAATTGTTGCAAAAAAACAAGGACGTAAAACTCGTAATAGAGTTTGCGCCAATTTATTTTGAAGCCGCCGGAGAAAGTCCCGATGAATTTCTATCTTCTCTGGCGCAAATGGGTTTTAAATACAAGAATTTAGATGGCAGCAATTTATTTTTTACAAGAAACTAGTGTTTTATAAATTGAAATTATGCATATGGTTAAAATTTTTAGCACCAAAACAATATCAGGAAAACCTTATGACGCAATGGATACCACTTTTTTTGCTATTTTTTCCCGTTTTGACGATAACGAGATGCTTTATTATGCCGAATCACCGGATAATTTTGTGGAAACAGGAGCGATGAAAAAAATTATATTAAATAATAAAAATAAGTTTTTAAGATTGATAGAGAAGATAGTATTTATGAAAAAACTGAAGCCAGATTATTTATTCGGGTACGGATCAATATTAGAGCTTCCTTACGTCATATTTAAACCCAAAACAACAAAATATATTATAAATTTTCATAGTATTTTAGTAAAAAAAGGAAGCAGTGATTGGCCTGTTCGCACCCCGTGGTTTTTAAGAAAGTTTTTATTTGAAAAAGCGGAATTTATCGTTGCAATATCCGAATTCGCGAAAAAAACAATTACCAAATTTTTTCCGGATAAAGAGGTAAAAATGATATATAGCGGCGCCGAATTAAAATTTTTTACGCCGGAAAAAGAAAATAAAATAGCTTTGCGAAAAAAATTTAATATAAATTTTGATGCCCCTCTTGTGGCTTATGTTGGCACTCTCCAGCCAAGGAAACGGCCCGATATTTTTATTGAAGTAGCTAAACGTTGTAAAGAAGTAAATTTTGTGATGGTCGGTCAGGAAGACGGCGTTCACGATTACTTAAAAGAAGCGAAAAACTTGAAAAATTTTCAGTATGTTGAGGTGATGGAACGTAATGAAGTGGCCCAGCTTTTTGCCTCAGCCGATATTTTTTTATTTCCCTCAGTCCAGGAAACTTTTGGAGCGGTGGTTGTTGAAGCTATGGCATCGGGCACTCCGGTAATAGTTTCTCGTTCTGGAGCGTTTCCGGAACTAGTACGCGATAATTTTGACGGTTTTCTTGTGCCTGTTGATTCTAACGAGATAGATATTTTTGTATCCGATATAAGAAAAATATTGAAAGACGAAAATCTTTATAATTTTCTTTCAAATAATGCTGTTCGCGACGCGGAAAGATTCAACTGGCAGTGGACGTCCGATAATTATAAAAAAGTTTTACTTTCTATTTAATTTATCGAAATTTTAGCATAACAAGAGATATTTAAAAATGGACCAGAAAAATTTTGTAAAACTAAAATTGAAAGATTCGCTCAAAAAATTTTTACCCAAAACGGTTATTAATTATTTGCGTAAAATCCAAAATTTTTTTTATGTGTACCGCAAGTTTGATTACAACAAGGCCCAGCACTACGAATTAGAGGGGCAGATTTATTTTTTGGAAAACAACAAGGGAGTCGTTAATAATTATTTTGAAGTATTTGAAGAATCCAAAAGGAATAACAGATTTGATGACCATGGTTTAATAGATTTTTTCGGCAGTGAAGAAAAATGGCAAAAATTCTGTTTAGATATTAGAGATAGTGAGAAAATCTGTTTAGAAATAGGTTCCGGTCCAATGGGGATTATTGCAAGGTGGTTTTGGGCTAAGAATAAAATACTCATTGAGCCGCTACTTAATGAATATAAAGAAACGTCTTTAAAAATATTTGGTAAAACATTTTTAACTGATGACATAAAGCTATATTCCCAAAAAGCAGAAATTTTTATAAAAGATCTCGATAATAAAATTGATGGTTGTATTGTTTCGACCAACGCGTTGGATCACTCAGAGGATCCTTTAAAAATTTTGCAGAATATTTCTAAATACGCAAAAAAAGGCTGCCGTTTCATATTTTGGTCAACTCTATATTATCCTTATGGTTATAACGAAGGTCATCGAAATATTGTAAAAACAAAAGAAGAATTCGAAAAAATACTTGAGAATTTGGGTTTCATAATAGAAGCCGTAGTACCAAGAGGACTTCTTCCTAATGATGGAAATTTAATCTATGGTTGCGTTGCTGTAAAAGCTTAATGATTATGAAAATTGTTTACTCGGGTCTTAAATATGCCAATTATGATCTTAATTTAGGACTTAGTTTTGAACATAATAATTTTTATGAATCTTTGCGGAAATTACCGAAAACAGAAGTTCTCTGCTTCCCTTATGAGAGAATTTTAGAATTAGGACGTGATAAAGGGAACGAAGAGCTTTTAGATCTTATTAAGAAAGAAAAACCGGATTTGTTTTTTGCCTTTATGTTTACGGACGAATTAAATCCGGAAATTTTGGATGAAATTAATAAATACACCAAAAGTATTGCGTGGTTTTCGGATGATCATTGGCGGTTTGATAATTATTCCCGATTTTACGCCCCTCACTTTTCCAACGTAATAACCACTTATTCCAAAGCAGTTGATAGATATAAAAAAATCGGAATTAAAAATGTTGTTCATTCGCAATGGGCCGCTAATGCTGATATTTACAAGCCAATTACAGAAAATGTTAAAAAAGAAATTGACGTAAGTTTTGTAGGTACTTGGAGTCGGCCAAGGGGGAAAATAATTTCGGCGATTGAGAAAGCCGGGATTAATATTAAAACTTACGGCAAGGGCTGGTCTGTTGGAAGGATATCAGAAAAAGAGATGATAGAAATTTTTTCAAGCAGTAAAATAAATTTGGCCCTAAACCCTGCTCCCGGATATTTTAATGCGAATTCTTTGGGGCGGCTGTTGTTGAAAAGGTCTATGAATAAAATCGTTCCGGATTTTCATATTTGGGATAACTTTAAATCCTGGACTAAACGGGGGATACCGCAAATAAAAGCCCGCCATTTTGAAATACCTGCTTGTGGAGGATTTTTAATGACTTCTATGGCCGATAATTTAGGAGATTATTACAAAATCGGCGAAGAAATTGTGATTTACAACGATATTAAGGATTTAATTGATAAAATAAAATATTATTTAAAAAACGATCAAAAGCGTAAAAAAATCGCCGAGGCCGGTTATTCAAGGACAATAAAAGATCATGCTTATCAGAAACGATTTACAGAAATATTTAAAAAAATAACGGACGCCGGTTAAGACGTCCGTTGGCCTGAAGATTGTTTGCTGCGCCAGCTAATGAGTTTTTCTATCGCCTTTTTTTCAAAAGCGAAAAACTTGAAAAATTTCATTCGCCAGCGAAGCTCTACAAGCGTTTGGAAGGGAAGGATCAGAATTCGCCAAAGTCCGGGAAAGTTTTGCCGGGTTTTGTGATGCCAATTGTGATGCAACCCGGCAATAAGGTAAATATTATTTATTTCCTTCGGAAGCGTCGGGTTGAATGCGGCTGAAACCCGCGACCACTCTTCCATTGTTTCCGGAATCCACCACCGTGCTTTTTTAGCGTGGTCGAAGATGTCGGTTCCCGGAAGCGCTATCAAGACGTAAACAGTCGCGCGGCACCTGCCTTTGGGATGAAGTTTGCTTAATCTGTCGGAGAGTTCAAGCGTTTGAAGCATCTCTTGGCGAGTTTCGGTCGGGGCGCCGATCACATAGGTGTAAACGCCTTCAATGCCGTATTTTGACATTAAAGACGCTGCCCGCAAGAAATGTTCTATTTTTTCTCCTTTGTTGTAGATCTCATTTCGTACGCGATCATTGCCGGACTCCACGCCGATATGGATTCGAGAGCATCCGGAAAGCGCCAACTGTTTTACGGTTTCTTCGTCTTGGAGCTGATCGGCCCGAAGATGAAGATGGAATTTTACACCCCGTTTGGCAAGCGCTTCGGCAAATTGCGAGTTCTTTACGAAATAAGCGGAATTCTCGTCTTCCATCTCAATGAGCGAAAACGGTTGAAGCGCGTAAATTTGTTCAAAGTCCTTGACCCATTTTTCAAAAGGCACATATCGGTATGTTCCGATGTATTGGTCTCTGACGGAACAGAATGTGCAAGCATGGCGTTTTGTCGCCCAGGGACAACCGCGAGATACCGGTAATATGACTTCGTTGCGTTTTGCCGCATGGACGAAATACCGCTCGGTTCTTTCAGAAATCGGGCTGGTGTAATTCTGTTTTAAATCAACGAGTTGGGTTCGCGGATTGACAACGATTTCGTTGTTTTTCTTGTAACCGATGCCGTCAATTTCTTGAAGCCCTTTACCGGTTTTTATCGCGGTTAAAAGCGCGTGCAATCGTTCTTCGCCTTCGCCAAGAACCACATAATCAACAAACGGTTCTTGAAGCGAGTTTTCCGGCAGAAAAGTCGCGTGCACTCCGCCGAGAATCGTGGGTTTGGCTGGGAAATTTTCCTTGAGCCATTTTAAAATCTTAATGGCTCGGCCGAGCATTGACCCGGATAGGGAACTAATTCCGAAGATTTCCGCCTTCTGGGATTTTTTCTTGAGATCATCCCACGAATCAATTCTTTCGTCCCAGTAGTCAACGATAAACCCTTTTTTTGCCGCAGTTTCGCCCGGGTAAAAAATCGAGAGTGCCGGGTTTTTCTGCGGCGACATTTCCGACGGCCGCGGGAAAATCATCAGAATATCCGACATGACGCCACCCCTTTCTTATCAAAGTTGTGTTATTGTCAGTGAGCTTTCTATAATATGCTGTAAAACAAAACCATTGTCAAGCAAATATTATTTAAGAGGGCTTAATAACTTGTAAGCTAATTTTAATGCGTTAGCAGGATCTTTTACTATAAAATTCGGAAAAACTTTGTATTTATTGTCTTTCCCAGCGTGGCCGGTTTTTACTAAAATGGTTTTTGTGCCCGCTCTTTTTCCGGCTAAAATATCTTGAGTCATGTCGCCGATAGTTACGCTACGCGAAAGATTGATGTTAAATTCTTTGGCGGCTTTTTTGAACAATCCGATTTTTGGTTTTCGGCAAGCGCATTTTTTCCTGTATTTTTTTAACGTTGCTTCGGGGTGGTGCGGACAAAAGTAAAATTTATCAATAAACGCGCCGTTTTTATTTAAACGCGTTTGTAATATTTGATGCAGTTTTTCCACTCCTTTTTCTGAAATCCACCCCCGGGCTACCACAGGTTGATTAGTGACAACAATTACTGGTATATTTCTATTATTGAATTTGTGAATTAAAGGAGCGATTTTCGGGGATAATTTTAATTGCTTTTTTTGCCAGGTAAGAAGATGACGCTGTATTAAAACACCATCCCTGTCGAGAATAACAACCAGTTTTCCTTTATTTATTATCATATCGGTTTATGGTTTCGCATTTTATATTAAGAATGCCACCGAGTTAGCGTTAAAGCAAATATATAAAAATATAATTATATAAGTTCGTGTTTATTTTATTAATCTATGATTAAAAATCCCCCGGTTGTCTCTGTATTAATAGCGACATTTAATTCGGAAAAGTATATAGAAGCCGCGCTTAACTCGGTTTTCTCTCAAAGTTACGATAATTTTGAGATTGTTTTAGTGGATGATGGATCAACGGACAATACAAGAGAAATAGTTTCGAGATATAAAGATCCGCGACTCCGTTGTTTTTGGGAAAAACATACAAGTATTCCTGTGGTTAGAAATAAACTTCTTTCTGAAGCAAGAGGAGTTTTTTTGACTTTTCTTGATGGCGACGATATATATTTTCCCGAAAAAATAGCCAAAGAAAAAGAATTTTTAGAAAAGAGAAAAGAATTCGCCGCTGTTTACTGCGATATTGTTTATTTTTACGATAATGACTTAAGCAAATTCTATAAACATTCTTTCAAACATTATTCTGGGAATATCTTCGAGCCGCTTCTTCAAAATCAGTTTATTACCAATTCTGCCTTTATGATGCGGAGGGAGGTTATAGACAAGGTGGGATTCTATGATGTTAACGAGATTGTAGAAGATTGGAGGTATTTTATAAAGATGGCTAAAAACGGATTGCTTGTCGGTTTTATCGATGAAAATCTCGTTAAGTTCAGAATTCATATTGATAACCATACAAATTTTGCGAGGCAATTTTTGATTCAATCTTCGACCGTCAGACTATTCCATGATATATACGCAAAAATGGATCAAATCCAAAGAAAAAAATATGGAATGAAGAGAATACTTTTTAAGCGCAAATTCAGATTTTCATTAATTTGTATTGGAGATAATAGATTGAAAGAGCTTATTATTCTATGGAAAGAAGCGAAAGAATTTTTTGTGGTTAGATATTTAATGATTTTTTTGTTTCTTTTGTGTTTTATTATTCCGGCTTCATTGCGCAGACGTTTTATGGAGTTTTTATGGAATGCTAACAAAAAAAGAAAATTTATATTAATTGACAAAAATGATGATGCGGAATAATATTTTTTTATGAATAAAAACCCCCGCGCGGTTATTACAGGAGTAGCGGGTTTTATCGGAAGCAATCTCGCTGACTTGTTAATTAAGGAGGGGTATAAGGTTATTGGGATTGATAACCTTTCTCATGGTATAAAAAGCCAAGTACCTTCTGAGGTGGAATTTCATGAGTTGAATATACGTTCAAAAGATATCTACCCGCTTTTTAGAGAAGGTGATTTTGTATTCCATCTTGCGGCAATAAGTTCTATTTCGGATTGTCAAAAAAATCCCATTGAAGCTTCGGATATAAATATAACCGGCGCCGTTAATGTATTTGAGGCGGCTTATCGGGCGGGGGTAAAAAAAGTTATTTATGCTGAAACATCGGCCTTATACGAAGGAATCGACACGTTTCCAACTTCGGAAATACGTATAGCGCCTAAAAGTTTTTATGCTTTCAGTAAGGCCTGTGAAAATCTTTTCGCGGAAGGGTATAAAAATTTCAGAGGATTGACCATGATCGGTTTACGTTATTTTAATGTGTATGGTTATAGACAGGATTACCGCCGCACTATTCCGCCAGTAATCAGCTCTTTTATTATTAAACTTCTAAAGAAAGAAAACCCTATTATTTACGGCGATGGCAGTAAAAAAAGGGACTTTGTATACGTAGACGACGTTAATGATTTCCATTTATTATGTTTAAAAGACGACCGCGTAAATAATAAAGTTTTTAATTTAGGAAGCGGGGAAAGCTACTCCGTATTAGAAGTATATGAAAAAATAAAAGAAATTCTTGGAGTTGATATAAAGCCAATTTTCCAAAAAGATTTGGAAGGGGATGAAATTAAGAAAACACTTGCTGACATTACTGAGGCAAAAAAAATAGGATGGGCGCCGAAGAAAAATTTTACTGAAGGTCTTGAGGATATGGTGCGTTATATAAAGGCGGAAATAGAGAAAGGAAATATAGCATAACACAGATATTATTAAGATTATTATAAGAAAAATATTAGTTTTGATTTATTTTTAAAACAATGGAACTCAATAAAAAAATAGCTATTATCACCGGCGGATCAGGCGGCATTGGACAATCTATAGCGGAAATTTTTGCCAAAGAAGGAGCAATAGTTTTTATAGTTGACAGGAAATTATCAGATTTAAAAAAAGTTGTATTTAATTTAAAACAACGAGGTTTAAATATTTATTTTTTTAAAGGGGACATTTCTAAATTATCGGATATAAAGAGAATAGTCGGTAATATTTTTAAATCAGAAAAAAGGATAGATTTATTGGTTAATTGCGCTGGAGTTCAAGCTCCAATCGGCCCATTTATTGAAATTAATTCTAAGGATTGGTTACGGAATTTAAGTATAAATCTTTTGGGGACTGTTTTAATGACGAAAGAAGTTTTGCCTTTTATGATTAAACAGAAACGTGGGTCAATAATAAATTTTTCTGGAGGCGGCGCTACTTCTTCTAGGCCGAATTTTTCCGCTTATGCCACATCCAAAATTGGCGTGGTAAAATTTACCGAAATTTTAGCTGAAGAAGTAAAAAAATATAGTGTAAGAGTTAACGCTATTGCGCCTGGCGCGGTAAATACCAATATGATTAAAGAAATTTTAAGCGCGGGCAAGAAGGCGGGCGATAAAGAAGTTAGAAGCGTAAAACAGCGTTTTAAAGAAGGATTTAGCCCGCCGGAACTTGCCGCTCGACTTGCTCTTTTTTTGGCTTCAAGAAAATCTTATAATTTAACCGGCAAACTTATAAGCGCTGAGTGGGATTCGTGGGATAAATGGAACAAAAAGGATATAAAGGAAATAATGAAAAGCGAAAAATATTTATTGAGAAGAGTTAAATAAGTATGTCAAAAATAAATATAAAAAAAGTAGGCGTTGGTATTGTAGGAACCGGTCTTATTGGTTGGAAAAGGGCTGCAGCTATTGAAGTTGCAAAAAAAGGCAAATTATTGGCTGTGGCCGATATCAATTTTTCCAAATCAGAGGAATTAGCTAAAAAATACAATTGTGAAGCATATAAAGATTGGCGCGTTCTTTTAGAGAGAAAAGATATAGATATTGTCATTGTTTCTGTGCCAAATAATCTTTCTGTGCAGGTCGCAATCGCTGCATTGAAGAATGGCAAACACGTTCTTTGTGAAAAACCATTAGGAAGGAATTCTAAGGAGTCATTTGAAATTTTAAAAGCAGCGCGTAATTGCGGAAAAGTTTTAAAGATTGGTTTTAATCATCGTTTTCATGCGTCAATTGCAATGGCAAAAAAATTTTTCGATGAAGGTAAAATAGGTAAAATAATGTTCATTCGCGCTTGCTATGGTTATGGCGGTAGATTTGGTATAGAGAAAGAATGGAGGATGAATAAAAATATTGCGGGTGGGGGGGTGCTTTTGGATCTGGGTGTTCATATTATTGACTTAGCTAGATGGTTTGGTGGCGAGCCAGAAGAGGTATATGGATTATCACAAACGAAGTTTTGGAAAACAAAGGTAGATGACAACGCGTTTGTTTTAATGGCTAATAAAAACGTAACAACTTCTTTTCATGTAAGCTCCACAAATTGGAAGAATATTTTTTCTTTTGAAGTTTTTGGAGAGCTGGGATTTATTAAAATAGAAGGAAAGGGAGGAAGTTATGGAGAGGAAACGCTGATTTTAGGAAAAAGAAAGCTTAAATTCGGAGTGCCCGATACGAAGGTTTTTAAATTTCCGAGCGATGTCAGTTGGCTAAAAGAATGGGAAAATTTTCTAAATGCTATTTTTAATAAGTCGAAGATTAACGGCGATGTTTATGATGGTCATAAAGCGAATTTACTAGTTGACGCCATTTATAGATCGTCTAATAACGGGAAGATTATCAAAGTTTAAATAGATTGATTTTCGAATTTTCTACTCCTTTTTCGGAAATCCAGCCTCGGTGTTACGGGTTGATTTGTTGCCATAATTACTGGTATATTTTACTATGTTAAAATAACGGATAAAGGAATGGTTTTAGGGAGGGGTCTAACTTTATGATTATAACAAGAGCGCCGCTTAGAATAAGTTTTGTTGGTGGAGGGACCGATTTGCCCGATTTTTATAAACAATACCCGGGGCGGGTAATTTCTGTTGCTATCAATAAATTTATTTATATTACCATTAATCATATTCCGCACACCAAAAAGGTAATGGTTAAATATAAAAAAACCGAAGTCGTTGACCATCCTTCTCAATTAGAACATACAAGAGTTAAAAGCGCTTTACTTGATTTGGGTATTTACAGAGACATTGAGATAGGGTCTTTTGCTGATATTCCCGCAAAATCCGGACTTGGTTCTTCAAGCGCCTTCTCGGTAGCTTTACTAAAAGGCCTACATGCTTTTTTGGGTAAAAATTTTGGCAGGCGAGAAGTGGCTGAAGCCGCGTCGCGTTTAGAGATAGATATTCTAAAGGAGCCGATTGGGAAGCAGGACCAGTATGCCGCTGCTATGGGCGGTTTAAATGTGTTTCAGTTTAATCCCGATCATTCTGTGGATATTAAACCCGTTTTTTTGTCTCACGATGTTAAAAAAAGATTAGAGAATCATTTAATATTATTTTTTACCGGGGTTACGCGCGACGCGGGAAAAATATTGAGCGAACAAAGAAATAATATTAACAATAAATTCGAAACTCTTAAACAAATGGCGGATTCTGTTTATGAATTTGAAAAACTTCTTTTAAAAAGCGATTTTGAAGCGGCTGGCAAAATGCTTGATGAAGCGTGGAAAAGAAAAAGGAGTTTGGCTTCAAAAATTTCTAACAGCTCATTCGATTTATTGTATGATGAAGGAGTAAAATCAGGAGCGCATGGAGGTAAAATTTTAGGAGCCGGAGGTGGCGGTTGCATGCTTTTTGTTGTTCCCCCGGAAAAAAGAGAAAGCGTTAAAAAAGCGGTTATTGAGTTGGCAAAAAAGGAAAACTTGTTTGGTTTTGAGGAGGTGCCATTTAAATTTACAGAGTGCGGAGTTGATATTGTTTATAGAGATGATCGCTAAAAATTATTATGGAGTTATTTATAACAAATTTTTTTAAGGAAATAAATGAACATTTAAAAGAAATTTCGCCGATTGAAATCGCGAAAGCACTAAGAATTCTTGAGGCCACCTATGAGCGAGACGGGAGAATTTACGTTATTGGAAACGGCGGATCTTTGGCGATTGCCAGGCATTTCGTAGGGGATTTAAATAAAACTGTTTTTGGTAAGCATATTGATAAAAATATTAAACGTTTTCAGGCAATTGCTTTGCCGAGTACTGACGCGGAACTAACAGCTTGGGCAAATGATATTGGATATGATATGGTTTTCGCGGGCCCGTTAAAAAATTATATACAAGAAACCGATACTTTGATTGCTATTAGCAGTTCGGGTAATTCAGAAAATATTATCAAAGCAGTCAAGGTTGCTAAAGAGTTTGGAATTCCGGTTATTGGTTTATCTGGTTTTGATGGAGGTAAATTAAATGAAATGGCGGATGTAAAAATTTTAGTGCCAACAGAAAAAGGCAAATATGATATTGTTGAAAGTATTCATGAAACTATTTGCCATCTCATTACTAGGTATTTTCAAGAATTAATTAATTACAAAACTTAAAATGCGGCAGGCATTAATTTTTTGCGCTGGTTTGGGTACTAGATTAAAACCCCTCACTGATAATATTCCCAAGCCGATGGTTCCGATTGACGGGAAGCCATTATTGGAGCGCCACATAGAACAATTTAAAAAATACGGAGTAAATGATTTTTTAATCAATCTCCATCATTTGCCGGACAAAATAACCGATTATTTCGGAAATGGCTCCAATTGGGGTGTTAAAATAACTTATAAATATGAGCCGGAGCTTTTAGATACAGCCGGAGCGATTAAAAATTTTGAGCAAGAGCTAGATGATAAATTCTTTTTAATTTACGGAGACGTTTTTAGCCTTTTAGATTATGACAAGTTTGGAAAAGGTTTTTTAGAAAAAAAAGACACTATAGCGATGGTGGTAATTGGTGACACCGACCATCCTTGGGATTCTGATTTAGTAGAGGTTGATAATAACTTACGCTTTTTGAAAATTTATAAAAAACCCCACGATACCATTCCGAAAAAATATAAAGCGATGAGGGCTGTCTATTGTTTTGATAAAAAAATTGCCGATTATATTCCAGGCGGAGAGCATTATAAAATAGACCACCAGCTTTTACCAGATATTGTAGGTAGAGGATTAGCCGTTTACGGTTATGAAACAACGGATTATTTAAAAGATATAGGCACTCCTGAACGTTATCAAAAATGTAACGAAGATTTTGAAAAATTAAAACTTCAATATAATTTATGAATCCTTTGGTTAGCGTAATAATGGCTACATATAATCGAGCCAATTTGGTTGGCCGAGCCATTAAAAGCGTTATTGATCAGAGTTTTAATGATTTGGAATTAATAATAGTCGATGATGCTTCAAGCGATGAGACGCCTAGGATTTTAAGCGAATGGCAAAAAAAAGAAAAGAGAATAAAAATTATTAGAAATGAAATTAACCTTTGGCAGGATAAAGGTTTGGCGGGTAATTTAAACAAAGCAATAGAAGAAGCTCGCGGGAAATACATCGCTAGAATCGACGATGACGATTATTGGATAAACAGCGATAAATTAAAAAAGCAGGTTGAATTTTTGGAAAAAAATTCTGGCTATGTTTTATGCGGAGGCGGAGTGGTGGTTGAGGATAAATTTGAAAAGGAGATTTTTCGTTATTTGAAAATTGAAAAGGACGACGATATAAGGAAGAAAGCGTTAATGGCCAACCCTTTTGCTCACGGTTCTGTTCTTTATTTGAAAAGTTCTTTTGAAAAAGTCGGAGGTTATGAAAATTCTAAATACATTGAAGATTGGGAATTATGGCTGAAGCTTGGGAAAATAGGAAAATTTTATAATTTTAGCGAATATTTTTTGAGGTATTTAGGGGGACACGATAATTTATCTCTTATTCATCAGAAAGAGCAGTTTAAAACAGCGCTTAAATTAATAAAAAAATACAGAAATAATTATCCTAATTGGATCCCCGCTTATTTTTTTAATTTTTTACAGTATTTTTATGCCTTACTCCCTGTTTTTATAAAGAAATTTTTACACCCGGTTTTAGCAAGGCTCAAGCAAAATTCCTTTTAAAAAATGTTACATCTGTAACATTTTTTATTATCGTCTACTTGTTTATTTATAAACAAGAATACGAAAATTAATTTTTGTTTGAGTTTCTATTGCCAAGTACAATGTATTCAACAGTTTTTTGGATTCCTTGGCTAAGCTCTATTTTGGGTTGCCAGCCAATAATCTTTTTGGCTTTTGCTCCAGTAAGAGCAATTCGATGAACTTCGCCCTTCCTAAAAGGAGCGTATATTGGTTTTTCTTTGTAATTCATTGATCTGGCGATATTATCAAAAATCATTTGATCAGTCGTTTTTTTACCGGACCCTAAATTGATAATTTCGTTTTTTCCGTTCCTAAGACCGAGAACATTAGCTCTGGCGATATCTTGAATATAAACATAATCCCTGGCCTTGGTGCCGTCTCCGAAAATTGTCGGTTGTCTATTCTCTTTTATCAATTCGGTGAAAATAGATATTACTCCGGCTTCGCCTTTGGGGTTTTGTCTTTCTCCGTAAATATTGGCGTAACGAAAGATAAGATAATCAAAGCCGTAAGTTTTAGCGTAAAACTGGATGCATATTTCTCCGAGATATTTGGAAAGGCCGTATGGCGAAAGAGGAGCAATAGGCGTGTTCTCGTCGGCCGGGATTTTTTTGGGCCCGCCGTAAGTTGCTCCTGACGAAGAAAATATAAACTTTTTTCTTCTTGTGGAGGCGCCGTATTTACTAAAGTTAATAAGCACGTTAACTGTTCCCAAAACATTGACGTCCATCGTGGGGACGGGATTTTTGAGTGATTTCACCACTTCAGCGATGGCGGCATGATGATTAACTATATTAGGGTTTTCTTTCTTGAAAATTTTTTCTATTACTTGGAGATTTCTGATGTCCGCTTTGTAAAACTTGGCCTTTTTATTAACATTTTTTTTAAAACCGGTCGAAAGGTCGTCAATAACAATAACCTTATGGCCGAGAGAAATATATTTATCAACGATATGCGAAGCGATGAAACCCGCGCCGCCGGTTACTATAATTTTCATATATTAATAGTATCAAAATAGCGCAGAATAATAAAGTTATTTGTTTTTTAAGGATCGGGGAAAAACTAATCGTAAATCGTTTATCAACGGTTCTTTTAGAATGTATAAAAATCCAAAATATACAATTGTTGATAAGGCGATGTTAATAAAAATATTTATACCGAATATTTTTATTATCCATACAAACAGCGACATTATTATCGTGGCGGAAAAAACTTTTAAAAGACGTGAGAATACGGTAAAGTTATTTACTTTTTTCATTTTGAACCAAACAAACCCAGTTGATAGTATTTGGGCGACTAAAGTTGCGACGGCTGACCCTTCAATTCCGTATTTCGGGATCAGGAAATAATTCAAAACTACGTTACCCAGAGCTCCTAAAGCCACAAATCCTATGAAGTTTTTTTGTTGGTTGTAGGCAAATAAAGCATTGCCTATGAGCATTCCCGGGAATATTAAAAAAATAGTTAAAAGCAGTATTTTGAACGCTGTTATTGAGGGCAGGTATTCACTTCCAAAAAGAATTAAAATTAAATCTTTGCTCAATATCATCCCGCCGAAAATAAGAGGTAATCCTACCATCATAACAATTCCGATAGATTTTTGTAAAATTTCACGAAATTTATTATTGTCGTTTTGGGCTAATCTGGCAAAGGTTGGGAAAATTGATGAAGCTAATAGCGTGGGTAAAACATAAATAATTTGGATTACGCGCTGGGCGACGGAGTAAAAACCGATTTCTTTGGCGGTTCTCCACCAGCCGAGCATTATTGTGTCGGTATTAATCATTATTCCGCCTAAAAACCCGGCAAGCGCAAACGGCCACGCAGCGGAAAAAATAGGCCAAACTAAATTTTTGGAAAAATTGGAGACAAGATTTTTAAAATACGGTTTTAATATCCATACCATCATGAAAAACCCAAACGCGCTTCCCAAGACATAGGAAAACGCTAACGATTTGGCGGATTTGGAATATACCAAAAAAGCGAATCCAAAAACTACAATCAAAACATTGGTCAGTATTTTAACTAGTGCTTCGCTTTCCATTTTTTCCAAAGCTCTGTTTAATGAGAATGCGAATTCTCTTAATCCGTCAAACGCAAGAATTAACGCAACGATTGGAAGTAAAGTTTTTGCCGCGGTTATTTTGGTGAATATTGGCGCTATAAAAATCATTAAAACGATACTTATTGCCATAAGTATTAATTTAATAAAAAAAGAAGTTGAAAGATATTTTGATATAAGCTCCGGATTTTTTGATGATTCTCTGGTTAACATAGCGCTAAGTCCTATATCAGAAAAAATTGTAAAAAACGCGGCTAAAGTTATCGCGTAAGAAAAAATACCCCAACCTTCAGCTCCTAAAACGCGCGCGGCGTAAATAACGATTGCGGCTCGGAGTACGCGGCTGGATATTTCTCCGAAAAACAGCCAAAAAGTGTTTTTGGCGACTGTTTGGCGGGCGGTTTTGTTTTCAAAAAGAAAAGATTTTATTTTTTGAAGCATTTTATTTAGGATTCGAGAACACTGATTTTATGGTTTTTAAAACAATAAGAAAATCCAGCACAAAAGACCGGTTTTTTAAATAATAAATATCATACTGTAGTTTTTCGTAAGCGTCTTCTATGGAAGATCCGTATCGGTAATTTATTTGCGCCCAGCCGGTTAGGCCGGGCTTTATGAGGTGGCGAATTTCGTAATAAGGAATTTTTTCTTTGAGAACTGATATGAATTCCGGTCGCTCTGGCCGCGGACCGACAAAAGAAATGTTGCCTTTGATAATGTTTATTAATTGGGGTATTTCATCAAGATGGCTGCGGCGTAATATTTTTCCTATTGGCGTTGTTCGCGGGTCGTTTTCACCGGCCCATTGGGGACCTTGTTTTTCCGCGTCTTGATACATGGTTCGGAATTTGTATAAAAGAAATCCATTTTCTTTTTTGCCGGTTCGTATTTGTTTGTAGATGGCAGGTCCTTTTGAGGTTAATTTAATAATTAAAAAAATTATCAGAGAGATTGGAATGATGATGAAAAATAAAATAAGAGACATAATTAAATCGGAAAGTATTTTTAGAGGATCATAAAATATTTTTCGCTTTATTAAATTTTCGAAAAACCAGGATTCCTCAAGCTCTGAAAGCGGAACCTTTTTAAAAATTAATTCGTAAAATTCCGAAAAATTAATCACTCTGTAGTCGCCGGAAAAATTTTTATACATCAATTTTGTTATTTTCGCTTTTTCTTGGAGATGGGTTGGAATTATGGCAATGTCGAATTTTTTGTTAAAAATCATTTCAAGTTCTGAAAGATTGGATTCTTTTAATTGATATTCTATTTTATAACCAAGCTGGGGATTGTGGTTGATAAAGTTAATTAATTTTTCAACTTCGATATTTTGATGTTCTGGTTTAATAATTAAAATTTTTTCCGGAGAACCGATAGCTCCGCTAAAATAATTGAAAAAATAACGCCACAGCGAACTTAGAATTCCGAAGATTATTAAAAATATAAGAAGATTTGTTTTCGGAGTGATGCCGTAAATCGGGATTAAATAAAAGAAAAGCACGGCGAGGAAGCCGCTGATTAATAAAGTTAACCCGAAATTTTTAAAGAAATTTATGTTATTTTTGAAATTTCTTGGGTCGTAAAGATCTGTTAAATAAAATACAATTACCCAAACCGCAAAAATCAAAGAAAAAGGCGCAAGATGATTGGTCAGGTTCGATGAAAAAATATAAAAATTATCCTTTGCGCCATAGCGGATTAAAAGCGCCAAAACTAAAGATCCGTAAAGAATTACGATATCGCCTATAAAAATCATGAACGTTTTAATCTTTAAATTCATAAGGGGTTGACAGCTATGTTATAATAAATAATCTTAACATAAGATATGGAAAACGACACTCAAAACAAAACTAAAGATTGGTTGCTCCCGGCAAGTATTTTGGTTGCCGGAGTAATAATAGCGGGATCCGTTATTTATTCAACTGGATTAAAGAACTATAAATCTCAGAACATTAATGCAGGAGAGGGACAGAATCAAAAAGCGACAAGTACTCAGGAGGATCTTATTTCTTCTAGCGACGCTATCTTAGGTGATCCTAATGCCCCGGTAACGATTATTGAATTCGGTGATTATCAATGCCCGTATTGCGCCAAATTTTTTAATCAAATTGAACCGCAACTTAGAAAAAATTATATCGAGACAAAAAAAGCAAAAATGATTTATAAGGAGCTTGCGTTTTTGGGTTCGGAATCAGAAGGAGCGGCTTTAGCGGTTAGTTGCGCTAGGGAGCAGGGGAAATTTTGGCAATTCCACGACGCGATATTTGAAACCGAATGGAGCGAAGTAGAAAAAGTGATGGCCGGCGCGTTAAAAAGCAATGAGAATAACGGAAATTTGAACCGAAACTTTTTTGAAAAAACAGCGGCTGATTTAAAAATGGACACTTCAAGTTTTTTGCAATGTTTTGATTCAAAAAAATATAAAAATGAGATTACGGATAATTATAATAAAGCCAACAAATTAATGAACGGAAGAATTTCCACTCCGACGCTGTTTATAAATGGTCAGATGATACAAGGTTCTTATGAAGACATCGCGCAATTGATAGATATTTTTCTAAAAAAATAAGCTGTGAATATTTAATTTTCCAAGGTCGCCAAACTAACCAATTAATCAATAACTAAATTATGGTTACAATTTATACCACTTCGGTTTGTCCTTATTGTCATATGGTGAAGGAGTATTTAGAGAAGAAGGATATAAAATTTAAAGAAGTAAACGTCGAGGAAGATGAGGCGGGGGCAAGAGAAATGATTCAGAAATCACATCAGATGGGAGTGCCTGTTTTGGATATTAACAATACGATTATTGTCGGTTTTGACAAGGCGGGGATTGATAAGGCATTAGGTCTAAATTAAGTTCTAAATTCTAAATTACAAGCGCCAAGTTACAAACGCAGTCATTCTGAGTCCGCCAGCTGGCGGACGAAGAATCTCGAGATCCCTCACTCTCGTTCGGGATGACATGATAATTCGTTTTTGTATTTTGGTAATTGTAATTTGTTTGTGGTTTGTAATTTGGGATTTGGAATTTATTAGGCATTACAGAATAGTATGTTTGAACTTATTATCATAGGCGGCGGTCCGGCCGGAGTAGCGGCCGGAGTTTACGCGGCCAGGAAAAAAATAAATACGCTTTTTTTGACCAAGGATTTTGGCGGACAATCACTTGTTTCGGCAGGCATCAAAAATTGGATAGGAACCAAAGAGATTTCCGGGTTCGAGTTTGCCAAAAATCTGGAGGGCCATCTTCGCGACCAGGAAGGTATTGAAATAAAAGACGGTGTTTTTGTTTCTAAAATCGAAAAACAAGGAGGTTTTTTTTCGGCTTTTACCGATAAGGGGGATAAATTTGAGGCAAAAACGGTTTTATTTACCGCTGGTAGCCGGCATAAGCGGCTTAATATTCCGGGAGAAGATAAATATGACGGAAAAGGCGTTTTTTATTGCTCTACCTGTGACGCCCCGATTATGAAAAATAAAACCGCGGTTGTTGTCGGTGGCGGAAATTCCGGTTTTGAAGCAGCCATGGATTTATTGCCTTACGCCAATAAAATTTACATTTTGGAATATACGGAAGAGTGTAAAGCCGATTCCGTGACTTGTGATAAAGTAAGAGCCTCGGGAAAATCAGAGGAGATAACAATGGCCGATGTTAAAGAAATTTTCGGCGAAGAGTTCGTAAAAGGCCTTAAATACGAAGACAGAAGAACTGGTAAGATGAAAGAATTAGCGGTTGATGGTGTGTTTGTGGAAATCGGATTCCAGCCAAACAGCGAAACCGTGAAAGATTTGGTTGATTTGGATAAGTACGGAAGAATTATTATTGACCAAAAAACCCAGAAAACTTCTTCGGAGGGTATTTGGGCAGCAGGGGACGTAACAGATGTTTTATACAACCAAAATAACATCGCTGCCGGCGACGCCATAAAAGCGGTTTTAAACATCTACGATTATTTAAAAAATCATTAAAGAACTTAATTATTAATTTTCACTACAATTGTTTCCGATCGGAAACAATTGTAGTGAAATGCAGAAATATTAAAAATATCTACAAATTAGTTAGGCAAAGATTTTAACCCGGGTCATAAAGAGAAAAGAATATGTATAGAGCTAAAACTAAATTTATATTAGAAATAATAGAGAAATTAGGAGAGTTTAGTATCGGCGTTCTTGATGTGTTCTTAACAACTTACCCGAATCATTACAAAAAAAGTAAAAGGAAAATGCTTTATGGGCATTTTTACGATGAGTTGTTTGAAAAACCAAAGGAAACAAGCCCTGAAGATTATAAAAAAGCGGAAGCGCAAAAATTTTATAATCTTTTAAATCATCTTCAAAAACAAGGACTTGTTAAAAAAAATAAAGAAGGAAGATGTTCGACTTGGGGTATTACCGAAAAAGGGAGAAAGAAATTAATAGAAATAAGCGAAAAAATTTCTATTAAATTACCACGAAGATTTTATAAGAAAGAAAACGATAAAAATATAAAAATAATTATTTTTGATATTCCGGAAGAAGAAAGCAGAAAGCGTTTGTGGTTAAGACAGAGTTTATTTGCGCTTGGATTTTCAAAGCTGCAAAAAAGCGTTTGGATCGGTTCGATTAAACTACCCAAGGATTTTATAGAGGACTTAAAAACTATAGATATTTTTCAATACATAGAAATTTTTAGCGTAAGCAAGGAAGGGACAATCGGCAAGAATAAATATCGTTAGAAAATCTACTTTTTATTATTAATATAATATCATTGTTTAACGGGGCATGTTTATTTGAGCCTCACTTATTGTATTAGTCGTTAAAAATGCTCACTACAATTGTTTCCGATCGGAAACAATTGTAGTGAATGTGGATAAGTAAGTTGAAGGTGTTTTTTTGAGAATGCTTTGTTTAGTATAGATATTATTTATTTTTTAAGTGGTAAAAGGTAAAAAATACTTTATTAAGTGGTTTTATTGAGTTTGGGGTTCGGAGCGGAAATATAGTAATTCGGCAATAGTTTGGCAGGACTCACTATGGGTAATTAAGCAAAAAGTTCGGCAAAGTTTTAGTATAGCCATATGGTTTAATTCGGCAGAACCATCGCTGATGAGTTCGGCAATGGGACTCGGCAATAGAAAAGATATTTGCCAAACCGTCTATGGTTTTTATTTAGTGAAAATCCAGATGGTTCGGCAATAGTTCGTCCGTCAGTTGACGGATCACTACAAGTAGTTCGGCAATGGTTTTGGGAAGAGTTAATTCGGCAAGACAATAGTTCGGCAACTGATAATTCGGCAATGGATTGCCGAATTATTTTAAAATAGCATCTTAAGTCTTTGTTGTTTTTAAGGCCACGGGAATTAAAAAAATTTATTCATACTTTACCTTTACAAATTTTAAATATAAATTGTCTACAGGTTTAGAAGCGTGGAATTTTGATTGTTGGTCTATTGTATAATTCACATTTAGAAATTAAAATTATAAATAATTAACAAAAAAAATTATGGAACTCCAAAATCAACAGCCAGAAGACATTTCAAAAGAATCTTCACTCTCTCCAATTCAAAAAAGATCATATCGGAAATTCGTTCTTTGGTTTTTGGCGATTATTCTCACGCTTTTTATTGTTTATCCGATATTGAGGACTTTATATAATGATTATGTTGCCAAAAGAGGGTTTGACGCTTATTTTTCAGCTGAACAGGATTATTTAAACGCGCTAAAAAACGATAAATACGGAGGGAAAACTCCGGAAGAAACTTATTTTATGTATTTAGACGCGCTTAAAAAAAGCGATATTGCGTTGGCGTCAAAATATTATATTGGCGCAGAGGGCCCGGGAAGAGCATATAAATGGTTGGCGCGTTTGCAAAGCGAAGGATGGTTAGAAGAATATGTGAGTGAATTACCGACTGATTGGTCTAGGTTGAGAGAGCAAGAATATTGGATGAAGGATTCTAAAGAATTTGTTTTTACCTATCTTCGAAAAAGAGATATTGTTACTTATCCTGACCCAGGAGGAGAACCTTTAAAACTTTTAGCTGGCGAACGTCAAAGTTCCATAATTTTTCAATTCAGCAAACCAGCGCAGATCTGGAAGCTTTACCAGTAATTAATTTATGAATAAGAAAATTTTTTCAGCCGCATTGTTTTTATTTGTTTTTTCTTTTAATTCATCTTTTGCTTTTTGGTCTAACCCAACCCACCAGGAATTAACACGAGAAATTATAAAAGTTTACAATCAAAACTCGGAGATAAAAATATCCCAAGAGCAAGCGGATTGGATAATTGACGGATCCGTGAAAGAGGATACGCCGCCAAGATGGATTAATCATTTTTTTGATCCGGTTTTAAATCAGGGTTGGACCGGAGAAAAACAAGGAGATATTTCAAAAGAAACAATTAACCTTCTTTCAAAAATTTTCCTTTCAATAAAAGACGCGACTTCTTCTCTGAATTGGGCGTTTGATCAAAAACTGCAAGGAAAATATTCGCTTTACCAGGACGATCAAACTTATCCGAAAGCGGTTCAGGCGTATGTTTTTTCCGGACTAGAAAAAGGAAGCGCGGCAGTAAAGCCGGACTTTGCTACTTTTGAAAATGCCTTTAAGGCGCTTGGACACACCCTCCATCTTTTAGAAGATTTGGGAGTGCCGGCTCATACTCGGAATGATACTCATGCGGGGATAAACGAATTAATAAATGATGTTGATCCATACGAGCAGTGGGCCGCGGAAGCGAAAAATATCAATTTTGATAATTTTAAAAATATAAAAGGAAATATTTCTTGTTCTGACACAAAAGATTGTTTTATAAAATTAGCCAAATATTCAAATGAAAATTTTTACAGCAAAGATACCATTGATGATCCGAAATATAAGAAATTAATTAGCGAATCATCAAAAAGTATTGAAGATAAAACTATTTATTTTAGACACGATAATTTTGGGAACCTTTATCCATTTAAGATTTCTTTAAATAAAGACGGCATTTTTTTGATAAGAGATTCTATTATCCATCAAGCGTATTGGAATCTTCTTTCAAAACAAGTGGTTTTGGTCGGCGTTCAGGTGATAAATAATTTTTTCAATGATTCACAAGAAAGCGCTCAAAATGTCGATTACCAAGCGAATATCACAAAAATTGATATTCCTACAGTGCCGATGGTTTCTGTTTACGGAGAAACTGAAAAAGCCAAGGGCGCGATTGGTTCTTTTTGGGATAACGCTGTTGGCGCGGTAAAGAACGCTCTTTCTTCGGTGGGTGAGTTCTTCTCAGGTCTTTTTGGTAATCAAAACGATTTTACTCAGGCGGATCAAGTTTCTTTGACTGATTCAAATGTTCAAAATGAAATTGGTTCAAACAGTGGAAACACGAAGAATTCTGTTAATCCAGTTGCAAGCGAAAACAGCCAAATAAAATCTTTAAAAAGCGAAATTAACTCGCTAAAAAAAGATATCGTTTCTTTAAAAAAGGATTTATCAATAATTGGCAATTCAGGCTCTAATAATAGTTCAAACAGTTCAAACGTAAAGAAAAGCGACAGCCAAAAAACAACCATTGATGAAAATTCGGATAAAAATTCAACTTCGTCGGTTGTTGAAAAAAACAGCGATTCTCAAACAGGAACTAATTTAACAAGCCAAGCGGCTGCCAACTGTTTCTTCAATACTTCTCAAACTCCTTCCCGGAATAAAGTTTTAATAAATGAAGTGGCGTGGATGGGTTCAACTGTCAGCGTCAATGACGAATGGATAGAACTGAGAAACATTTCAAATCAAAATATTGATCTTTCAAATTGGCAGATAATCAACAAAGGCAGGCAAATAGAAATTAATTTATCGCAATTAAAAAACAAAAGTTTAGCCGGCGGTGGATTTATTCTTTTGGAAAGAACGGACGACAATTCCGTTTCAAACATAACAGCTGATTTGATTTATACCGGCGCGCTCTCCAATAGCGACGAGGGATTAAAATTGTTTGACGGACAATGTAATTTAATGGATGAGATTTTGACTGGGCCTGGTTGGCCGGCCGGCGACAATTATTTGAAAAAAACAATGGAGCGAAATGGAAGTGATTTTGGCTGGCACACGTCGGCGTATGTCGGTGGAACGCCGAAAGTGGAAAATTCGGTTGTTTATGGCGGAGGTGGCGCGGTCGTCGCGAATAGTTCCAATAATTCCAATCAGAATTCTCAAGCATCTAATCAAGCGTCTAATTCTAATTCAACTTCTACGAATTCCACTTCTACCACAAGCTCCACCAATATCGGCAGTTTAAAGTTAAAAATTACGGAGGTCGTTTACGATCCTAAGGGGGCTGATGAAGGAAAAGAATACGCGAGAATTTTTAATTCCGGAGACAATGATGTTAATTTAAGTAATTTTTCATTGCAGTATTCGAGCTCAAGCGAAGATTTTTCGAAAATTGAGAGGAAAAATTTTGAACAAGGCAATAAAATTTTAAGCCAGGGGTATTTTAAAATTGGAATGAATTGTCATTTAGACGCTCCTTGTGGGGAAGTAGATATGTCTTGGAGCCGGTCATTAAATAATACCAAAGGGGTGGTGCTTTTGGTTTCTAACCAGGATAAAGTTTCTAGTACTCAAGATGGCGACATTATAGATATTTATTATTATCCGCCGCAACACGCAGCTTCTTCTTCGGCAACATCCTCCGCGCTGGCTGGCCTAACGGCCAATTTTATTAAGGATTTGATGAGGATTGATTTGAGTTGGCAAACGGTTAGCAGTACAAATTCTTCAAGCTCGAAAGTCGTTTATATAATAAAGGACGCTTCTTCAAGCGCAATTTTGGGGCAATCATCATCTACTTCAGCTAGCGTTACAATTGATGAAATCGGCAGAAATTACGATTTTTTGGTTGAAGCAGTTGATGCGAGCAGTTCGGTTTTAGCGAGCGCCACAACAACGGTTTCGGCGCCGAGTTTTCTTTCCGACCTTTATTTTTACAAAGACCCCAGAAATCAAAATGATTATTTGGTTGAACCGCGTTACGCAAATTATCCTTTTGTGCCCGACCTTTATTACGGGCCGCAAAATACTACCTGGAAGATTTTAGTTTTTTATTTAAATAGCGATCCGGCAAAAGAAATGTATATTGAAAACAATATTGTTTCGAGCTGGAATTCTTGGCCGCAAGAAGCTATCGGCAAAATTTTCAAAATCAAATACCCGCGTTGTCATGGCGGTGGAGTATCTCCCGATTTTAGTTTAATACTGCCCGATATTTCAATTAGGTGCGCGGCGACGGTTGGCACTGAGCGTTTTGGTCTGTCTTTTGGCGAAGTTGGCATCAATAAGCTGATTGTAAAATCCGAGAAATCAGTTGGTGAAATCTCTCTTTCTCTAAACGATTATTTGACTGTTGGATACTATTCTTTTGATCATTCTAGCTTGCCGAACGGCGGGCCGGAAGTTTTTAAATTAGTGACAATTGATAAAACAAAATATTATTTTGGCGAGGAATCAGTTCATGAAGCGCCCCAGTTGATAGGATCTATTAATTTGGTTTTTGATCAGCAGAATTCTAAACTCTCCGTTGATTGGCCGAAGGCGATTGATTCCGACACTGTTGAATCTTTATTGGGTTATGAAATTCAATATAGTTCATCAAGTGAATGGCAAAACGTTTATGCGACCGGCACCATAAAATCAGTTTCTCCGGGCGATGATTTTTCAATAAGCGTGCGCGCCAAAGATGAATTTGGAGCAACTTCAAGCGTTTTGATGGCAAACTGGAAATACCCCGAAATCAATTATGCGATAAACCAAGTCGAATTTGACGATTGGAGCTATCCTTTTGGCCCTGATTTCGCCAGTAACGGCTGTTTTAATAAAAGTTTGCAGTCCATTATTCCGGAAAAAGATTTTCAATTTGACAAGGTGGTGCTAAAGATAATTCAAGGAGGCGATGACAGCGGCGACATAAGATTATCGGTTTATAAAGACAACGGCAGTAATCAGCCGGATTTTGGCGTTCAATTAGGAAATTCAATTTTGCCGATGATTTCGCATCCAAGTCAGGATCTCGTTTTTAAATTTAATAATTCAATCCCGCTTTTGGCTGATAACAAGTATTGGTTGGTTTTGGATATTAGCGGTTATTCTAGCGGCGATACTTATGAGCGCAGAGCGAGAAATCAATGGCAAAGCGCGGTGTCAAAAAATAACCCCTATAGCAATGGCGAGACATATATGTTAACCAGTTGCAGTATCTCGGCTTATCCTCCTAACGCGGATTGGTATATGAAAATCGGGCTATAATAGAGTTATGGTTGTTCTTCTTCATAATATCCGTAGTTTACACAATGTCGGATCAATTTTTCGGACTGCGGATGCGGTTGGAGTTAAAAAAATTTATTTATGCGGAATAACTCCGGCGCCAACGGATGTTTTTGGCCGGCCGAGACAGCAATTAACAAAAGTTTCTTTGGGAGCGGAAAAGTATGTAGAGTGGGATGCTTCGGCGCGTCCTTCGACCCTAAGCTCAGGACCGAAGGGCTCAGCACGAGCAATTTCAAAATTGCTCGAAAATTTAAAATCAGAAGGATATAAAATTTTTGCGATTGAGCAAAATAAAAAATCAACTGCTTATTATAAACTTCGGACAAAGAAACAGGACAAGATAGCGTTGATTGTCGGAAATGAAGTCAAAGGACTTCCGAAATCAATTTTGAAAAAGGCGGATAAGATTTTGGAAATTCCGATGCATGGCGCAATGGTTCGACAGGCTCACCATCCGCGAAGAACCAGACGCGGGAAAGAATCATTAAATGTGGCGGTGGCTTTTGGGATAGTGGCGTTTCATCTGGTAAATTTTAAATAAATCCCACACATAACAAGTTACGTGTGGGATAAAAAACGGCGTGACAGAGTCAGCCGGTATTTGTCAATAATCGCTTTTCGCAAAAGAAATTAGGGCGTATAATTAAACAAATGCGTATTATTGGGGCGAGTGTAAAAATTATTTCGGACTCAAGAGGAAACGAAACGCTTGAAGCAGGGCTTCGAAGCGATAATTTTTTCGCGTCTGCTTCAATACCGGCCGGAAAAAGCACGGGTACTCACGAGGCGTTTGTTTTGGAGCCGAAAAAAGCAATTGAGAAATTTGAGGAAATTAAAAGCGATATTTTAAAAAAAGAATGCCGGACGCAGGAAGATTTTGATAAATTTTTAATTGCTTTAGACGGAACTGGTAACAAGGAAAATCTGGGAGGAAATTTGATATTGTCTTTGAGTTTGGCGTGGGCGAAGCTCAAAGCCAAAGAAAATAATCAAGAACTTTTTGAATACATAAATAAGATTTTTTCTGATGTTTTTTTTGGAAGCGCGACCATAAAAGCGCCCAAGCCGATTTTTAATGTTATTAACGGCGGAGCGCACGCTAAAAACAAACTTGATTTTCAGGAGTTTCAAGTGATTTCGACAACCGAAGATTTTAATATCGCTTACAGTATTGGCAGGGAATATTACAGAAAACTCAAAAAAGTTTTAGACTATAAGTTTGGAGAAGAAAATATAACCTTAGGAGACGAGGCAGGATATTCGGCGCCGTTTAAAACTAACGAGGAGGCGCTGGAGATTATGGCTGATTTGATAGCGAAAAATAAATATCCTTTGCGGATAGGGTTGGACGTTGCGGCGAGCCAATATTTTCGGGCGGACGAGTATATTATTAACAAAAAAAGCTATTCAAAACAGGAAATAAAAGAATATTATTTAAAACTTATTGAAGCATACGATATGCTTTCAATTGAAGATCCGTTTTATGAAGAAGATTTTGATTCGTTTGCGGAATTAACAAAAGAAATAAAAAAAATTGATGGCGCGATAGATTTTGAAAATCTGAAAGGCGTACATAAAATTTATCCAAAAGAAAACAGCCGGTTGGTTATTACCGATGATTTAACAACCACTAATTCGAAAAGATTAAAAATGGCGGTTGATAAAAACGCCGGCAACGCGATTTTGGTAAAACTTAACCAAATCGGCAGTTTGTCCGAAACATTGGGAGTCGTGAAAATGGCTTATGATAACAATTGGAAGGTAGTGGTGAGCCACAGAAGCGGGGAGACTATGGACGATTTTATCGCGGATTTGGCTGTGGGTGTTGGCGCTTGGGGACTTAAATCCGGCGCGCCTGGAAAACCGGAAAGATTAGTAAAATATGAAAGAGTGCTGAAGATTTTTAGTTAAAGAATCAATTTTATCAAGCTGTGTCCGGTCATTTCTGGGGGCTTTGGGATTTTCATTAGTTCTAAAATTGTCGGAGCAACATCAGCTAAAACGCCAACTTGAGAATGTTCGGCCTGATGCACGTATTGGTCGGTATTTTGCCTTTCAAATTCTTTGGCGATTAAATAAAACGGCACTGGATTGGGGTCGTGTTTTGTTTCCGGAGCGCCTGTTTTTGGGTCAATCAATCTCTCGGCGTTTCCGTGGTCGGAAGTAATTATTAAAAAAGAATTATTTTCCATCGCAGAAGCGTAAATTTTTTCTATTTGGGCATCAATAACTCTTATGGCTTCTGCTGTGGCTTCAAAATTGCCGGTGTGGGCGATAATGTCGGGATTGGCAAAATTAACAAGAATAAAATCATAAACTTTTTCTTTAATGGCTTCCAAAAGACGACTTGTGATTTCCCCAGCCATCATTTCCGGATGTTGGTCGTAGCGGAAACTTATTTTTGAAGGGACCAAAACGCGGTATTCTCCTTTGAAGGGCGATTCTTGCTGGCCGTTGAAAAAATAAGTGACATGAGCGTATTTTTCAGTTTCAGCGATGCGCCATTGGATTTTGTTGTTTTCTTCTAAAACTTTTCCCAGAGGCGTTAAAACTTTTTCCGCCGGAAAAAGCACGGGAGCGGTAAACTCGTCTTTGTAAGAAACCATAGTGGCGATAAATAAATTGGAAAATTGTTTTATCGGAAAAGAGTTAAAATCTTTTTCAATGAAACAGCGGACAATTTGGCGCATTCTGTCTTCGCGAAAATTGAAAAATATCACGGCGTCCTTGTCTTTTATCGAGCGATCTTGAGGCCCGATTAAAGTAGAGGGAATATATTCGTCGTTGAGTTTTCTGCTGTAAGTGCTTTTGATGTGCATCTGGTAATCGTCGATTGTGCCTCCTTGCCCGGTGATGGCGTTATAATATTTTTGGGTTCTGTCCCAGTGGCTGTCTCTGTCCATCGCGTAATATCTTCCGCCAAGCGAAGCGATTTGTTTTAAAAAGGGCTCGGGGATTTTATTTATAAATTCAATGGTTGATTCAGGAGAGCTGTCTCTGCCGTCGGTAATAAGGTGGAGGTTTATTTTTTCAAGTGGAAAATTATTTTTTTTGGCGGCCTCCAAAAGGGCTATTAAATGTTCGAAAGAAGAGTGAACGCAGGCATCGGATAAAAGACCGATTAAATTAAGACTGGAATTATTGTTTTTAGCGTACTCCAGAGTTTTTTTCAGAATTTCATTTTCATAAAAACTGCCGTCTCTTATTGATAAGGTAATTCTGGGAAAATTTTGGTAGAGAATGCGTCCGGCGCCGATATTTAAATGGCCAACCTCGCTGTTTCCTTCTTCTCCCCACGGCAAGCCGACGGTAATTCCTGACGCTTGAAGCGTTCCGTAGGGATATCGTTTTTTTAAGGAGTTCATTATCGGCGGATTAACAAGGCGAATTGGATTGGAAAAATCATCCGCGCCGATACCCCAGCCGTCTAATATTATTAAAATTACGCTACGGAGAGTGTTCATAATTATATCTTACTTTAATTGCTTCTTGTCGGCAATGAAAAAATTTGCGATAATTTATTATATGGATGATTCAGATGTAAAAAAAGCAAAAGTAAAAGTAGTTGATATTATAAAAAAGTTGGATGTTAAGGGATCAGTTTCCGAGCCGGTCAGCATAAAGCAGGCGGAGAAAAAATCAGAAAAAAAACCGGAACGAAAATCCGAGGGAAAAACAGAAGAAAAATCCGCAGTTAAAAGTAGTAAGATTATTTCGCCGCTTAGCTGGGCAGAGAGCCGCGGAGATGGAGGCGAAGAGCCGAAAAAGGAAAATAACAATTTGGAAAAATTGTTTGAGAAGATCGACAAAAAAGAACAAGAAGTTTTGGGTAGAAAAGTTTCGCCTCAAATGATCGAAAAAGAAATTCCTCATCTTCGCCAAGATTCTATTAATATTTCTCTGCCGCCGCGGCTTCCGGAGATGAAATTCAATCCCAGAAAAAAATGGGTTGTGATAACTTGGATTTTAGTTGCTGTTGTTTTGGGGTTTGGCGTTTACGGAGCTTTTGCTTATTTGCCTAAATCGGATATTAAAATTTCAATAAAAAAATTTCCTTGGGATTACGATAATCCGATGACTTTAAGTTCTAAGCTGACAGACATTGATCTTAACGGCCGGCAAATCCCCATTGCGATTTTTTCCCAGAGGAAAAATATAAATTTTCCTTTTTTGGCAACAGGGAAAAAATATGTAGAACGCAAAGCCAGTGGGAGCATCACCATTTATAATAATTTTTCAACTGAGCAGCAGGTACTAGTGAGTGGAACGAGGTTTAAGTCGACGGACGGAAAAATTTTCAAGCTTCTTGATAGAATCGCAGTTCCTGGCGCAAGAGTGGAAAATGGACAAGTAGTTGCCGCAAGCATTGAAGCGCGGGTGGCGGCTGAAAAACCGGGAGAGGCTTACAATATCGGCATGGTCAGCAAATTTACCATTCCGGGTTTTGAAGGAACTCCCAAATTCGATAAATTTTACGCTGAATCGAAATCTCCGATCGCCGGCGGGTTTGTGGGTCAAACAGCTTATCCGACTGACGCGGATATAAAAAACGCAAAAGGGGAGGCGGAAAAAAATTTAAAAAGCGGAATAGAAGCTTTTATAATTTCTCAAATTCCTAGCGATGAGTTTAAGCTTATAGATAGCAGCCGGCAATTTAATGTGTTAAAGGAAACCGTAAATCCCGATACCGATGAAGACGGCAATTTTTATGTTTTTGTCGACGGAGAAATGTCGATGACGGCGTTTAAAAAAGTTCACATAATAAATCTTTTGACTCAGATGGCCAAGCAGGTTTTGAACACTCCTTTACGGATTATTTTAAAAGAAGATGAGTATTCGATAAGTTATGGAAATGTTCAAACTGATCCAAAAACAAAAGTAATGACTTTGCCGGTTAAATTCAAAGGAATTTTTTGGGAACCTTTGGACGGGGATTCTTTCAGGCAAAAAATCTCAGGTAAGTCCGAAGCGGAGCTGAAACCCCTTATTTATTCGTATCCTAATATAGAAAAAGCTGATTTTTCGTTCTGGCCGTTTTGGGTTTCAAAAATTCCTTCAAAACAAAACAGGGTTAATATAACCCTTAATTAAGGGGTTGACTTTATTGCGATTTCATTTAGTATTTATCTCTACATGTCGAATTCCGAGAAGAAAGCGGTAATGAAGGGAAGGATTATAGAAAATTTGCCAGCAACGAATTTTAAGGTTGAGCTGGAGAGCGGAAATATAATACTTGCGTATCTTTCGGGCAAGATGCGGATGCATTACATTAAAATAATGCCTGGCGACACGGTTTTGTTAGAGCTTTCTCCTGACGGAGAAAGAGGCAGAATTATTAGAAGGCTTTAATTTATAAAAATGAAAGTAAGATCTTCGGTAAAAAAAATTTGCAAAAATTGCAGAACCGTCAGGCGTGACGGCAGAGTCTACGTTATTTGCAGTAAAAATCCGAAGCATAAACAAAGACAAGGATAATTTTTTACCATGCGTTTAATAGGAATAAACATACCGGACAATAAAAGAGTAGACATCGGGTTAACTCATCTTTACGGAATAGGCAGAACGACAGCCGCCAAAATTTTGGACTCTATAAAAATCGAGGCCGGGAAAAAAGTTAAAAGCCTTACCTCTGAAGAGGTTAAAAAAATTCAGGACTATATCGAAAAAAATCATAAAATCGGCGATGAATTAAGGCAGGTTATAAAAACAAACATTTCACGACTGAAAGAAATTGAAAGTTATCGCGGAAGCCGCCATTTAAGGAAGCTTCCGGTAAGGGGACAAAGAACAAAAACGAATTCACGGACAGTCAGAGGCAATGTAAGAAAAACAGTCGGCAGCGGAAGGAGAAAAGTCGATTTGAAATAAAATGGGAAAGAAAAAAGTAATCAAAAAAAGCGAGGCGGAAGTTTTAAAAGAAGGCGAAGAGCTGGAAAAAAATATTGAGAAGGCCTCGGGTAAAAGCGCGACCGCCAAGAAAATAAACAAAGGAATGGTTTTTATAAACGCCAGCTATAATAATACGGTTATAACCGCGACAGACGCTAAAGGCGATGTTTTAGGATGGTCTACGGCCGGTTCCCTGGGATTTTCAGGGCCTAAAAAAGCGACTCCGTTCGCGGCTTCAAAAGTTGTGGCGGCGCTGGCCGAGAAATTAAAAAAAGTTGGCCTTAGCGATATTGACGTCATAGTAAAAGGAGTTGGCGCTGGCAGAGACAGCGCTGTCCGGTCACTATCCAACCAGGGATTCAATATCTTATCAATAAAAGACGCTACTCCAATTCCGCATAATGGACCGAGAGCGCCCAAAGTCAGAAGAGTATAAACCATGCACATACAAGCCAAAGAAAAAAAAGAAAGAGCGTTGGGCGTAAGGCTTTTTTTGAAAGCGGATCGTTGTAATTCGCCTAAATGCGCCATGGTCAGAAGGCCGTATAGGCCGGGCATGCACGGCAAATCACGGCGCAGGGCTATTTCCGAATACGGACAGCAATTGATGGAAAAACAAAAAATAAGAATAACTTACGGACTTAAAGAATCGCAGATGGCCAATGTTTTTAAAAACGCCTCAAAGAAAAAAGGTTCTTTGTCAGAAGCGATTATCGGCCTTTTAGAAAGACGGCTCGATAACACGGTTTTCAGATTAGGATTCGCGCCTTCAAGAATAATGGCCAGGCAGTTTGTTTCCCACGGGCATATTTTAGTAAATGGCCGTAAAGTTACGGTGGCGTCGTTTTTAGTCAAAACGGGCGATGTTATTACCGTGAAGCCGTCATCGTTAAACTCCTTGATTTTTAAAGAGCTTTCTAATACTATAAAAAAATATCAAGCGCCTGAGTGGCTGACCATTAACGCGGAAAAAATCGAAGGCAAAGTGAAATCATTGCCCTTGACCATTGAGATGCCGTTTGATATTAATTTGGTGGTTGATTTTTACAGTAAATAACTATCAACCCACAACTAACAACCAACAACTAATAAAAACAAAAATTCATATCGTTGTGAGTTGTAGGTGGTAGGTTGTAGGTTAAACATTATGAAATACGCGCGACTTAGCGAGACCGTTAAAATCAAAACAATTTCCGAAGACGAAAAGAAAGGCATTTTTGAAATAGAAGGCCTTTATACCGGTTACGGACTGACTATTGGAAACGCTCTTAGGAGAATTCTTTTGTCTTCAATTCCGGGAGCGACAGTAACGCAAATAAAAATTGCAAACGTTAAACACGAATTTACGACACTTCCGGGAGTCTTAGAGGATATTATTGAAATAATTTTTAACTTGAAAAAGGTGAGGTTTGGTTTTCATGCCGACGAGCCTCAGATTTTGACTGTTGAGGCTAAGGGCGAAAAAATAATTACAGCTAAGGACATTAAAGCTAATTCTTTGGTTGAGGTTATAAATCCTGATGCTCATATCGCCACGCTTACTGATAAAAAAGCAGAATTTAAAATGGAAATAACCGTGGAGAAGGGTTTAGGTTATGTACCGGTTGAGGAAAGAAAAACGGAAAAGACGCCTATTGGCGTTATTGCCATTGACGCGGTTTTTACGCCGGTTATGAAGGTTAATTTTGATATTGAAAATATGCGCGTTGGCGAACACACGGATTATAACCGGTTGAAATTGGCCGTTGAAACTGACGGAAGCATCACTCCTTCAGAGGCTATTAGAAAAGCGGCTAATATTTTAAGCGACCATTTTGTAAAAATTTCCGAACTGGAAGTAAAAGAATCTCAAAAACCTTCCGAGGAAGAACCTGAAGAAAAAACTAAAAAAGCGGCAAAAGCCAAAAAAACAACTAAGGCTAAAAAGTAAGGGCTTTGTTTCCGATGTTTCGTCGGAATTACAAAACCTTACCGGAGCACATAAATTAAAACAAAAGGTTTAATATAAATACAAAAATAATAAATAATTTTCTGAGAGCATAAGTTAAGTGATTTATGTGCTCGGTGCTCAATGTTGTAGTAAAATTTACTGCGCATTGAGCTTGTAAATTTAAACAACATTGGCATGAGACACCTAAAAAAGGGCAGAAAATTTCATCGAAAAAAAGGCCAGCGAAAGGCTTTTTTAAAAAGCTTGGCCAGCAACCTTATTTTGAAAGGAAAAATTTCGACAACTGAAGCGCGAGCGAAGGAAATGAAATCTTTTGTCGAGAAATTAATCACTTTGGCGAAAAAACAAAACTTGGCTAGCTTGCGTCTTTTGATTTCCCGATTAAATAAAAAACCGGCGCAGAAACTTTTCTATGAAATTGCCCCAAAATATAAAGATGGCGGAGGCGGTTATGTTCGAGTGGTAAAAAGTTCAGGGCGCCGGAAAAACGATGCCGCGAAAATGGCGATAATCGAATTTGTATAGATCAACGAATATCTAATCTGTACGAATTTACGAATTAATTCGTTATTCGCTGATATAGCGAAGCGATTGACAAGTTAAATTTTTATCGTAAACTGGAAAGGTCGTAAAAACAAAAATTCATAACAATACAAATAACAATTAATTGTTAACTAATAATTCATAATTAATAACCTTTGAATATTTCAGCATAAATTATTGGTTATAAGTTATTAGTTATAAAAGTATGGCAGAAAAAGAAAAATTTGAGCGAAGCAAGCCTCACGTCAATGTCGGAACAATCGGCCACGTCGATCATGGCAAGACCACATTGACCGCGGCTATTACCCACGTCCTTTTTATGAAGGGCTTGGCAAAAAAAGAAGAAAGCGTTGATCAGATTGACAATGCTCCCGAAGAAAAAGCCAGAGGTATTACCATTGCTTTGCATCACAGCGAGTACGAATCTGAAAAAAGGCACTACGCGCACATTGACACGCCAGGCCACGCCGATTACATCAAAAACATGATTACCGGCGCTGCGCAGATGGACGGCGCGGTTTTGGTGGTTAGCGCTACGGACGGCCCAATGCCTCAAACAAGAGAGCACATTCTTTTGGCGCGCCAAGTCGGCGTTCCGGCAATGGTTGTCTTTCTTAATAAAGTAGACATGGTGGACGATCCGGAACTTATTGATTTGGTTGAGGCGGAAGTAAGAGAGCTTCTCAAAAAAAACCAATTTCCGGGAGACGAAATTCCGGTAATCAGAGGTTCTGCTCTTAAAGCGCTTGGAGCTAAATCACTTGATGATGAAGCAGTTAAGCCGATTCTTGAATTGATTAAGGCGTTGGATGATTATATCCCGGAGCCGGTTAGAGACATTGATAAGCCGTTTTTGATGCCTGTGGAAGACATTTTTTCCATTGAAGGCCGCGGAACGGTTGTTACCGGAAGAGCGGAAAGAGGTATTATTAAGGTTAACGAAGAAGTAGAAATTATCGGACTTAAACCGGTTCAAAAAACCGTTGTTACCGGAATTGAAATGTTTAATAAACTTCTCGACGAAGGCCGAGTCGGCGATAACGTCGGAATACTTTTAAGAGGCCTTAAGAAAGAAGACGTTGAAAGAGGACAGGTGATTGCAAAGCCGGGAAGCGTTACTCCGCATACTGATTTTGAAGCCGAAGTTTATGTTTTAAGCAAAGAAGAAGGCGGACGACATACCCCGTTTTTCAAGGGCTACAAGCCGCAATTTTACATCAGAACTACTGATGTTACTGGCGAAGTAGAGCTTCCTGCAGGAATGGAAATGGTTATGCCCGGTGATACGGTCAAGGTTACGATTAAATTAATCGCTCCGGTTGCGCTTGAAGAAAAGCAAAGATTTGCTATTCGAGAAGGCGGCAAGACCGTTGGAGCGGGCGCGGTTACTAAAATCATTAAATAAAGGGCTTTGTCTAAATTTTTGATCCGTCAGCTGACGGAGAATAAAATTTATTAACAAAACCTTTACCGAGCACATAGTGTAGTGTGACCAAGCAAAATAAACCAATAAAAATAAAAGTTGATAAATGTTGAGATTGTAAAATAATAAACACTATGTGCTCGGTGCTCAATGTTGTGGTAAAATTTACTGCGCATTGAGCTTGTAAATTTAAACAACATTGGCATGGCAAAGAAAACAGAAATCATCCAGTCTAAAATAAGACTGAGAATAAAATCTTACGACCACAAATTGATTGATAATTCAGTCAAGCAAATTGTTGAAACCGCGATCAGAAACGGCGCGGAAATCGTAGGGCCAATTCCTTTGCCGACGAATTTCAAAAAGTACACCGTTAACCGATCGACTTTCGTGCACAAGGATTCTCGAGAGCAGTTTGAATTAAGAGTTCATAACAGATTGATTGACATTTTAAATCCTAATCCGAAAATTATCGAATCTCTAAGTAATTTGAATTTGCCTTCGGGAGTGGATATTGAGATTAAAATGAAATAGTTCGATTAACTCACTACAGGTAATTAAAATATTTTCATTTGCAAAAACGCGGCTTAATTAAGCCGCGTTTTTGTTGCATTTTTAAAGCAAGTGATTTATAAATTAAATTAATGAAATTATCTATTGGAATTGTCGGACTGCCTAACGTAGGCAAGTCCACATTATTTAAGGCCTTAACTAAAAACGAGGTTCATATCGCTAATTATCCGTTTGCGACGATTGATCCAAATGTCGGGGTTGTAAGCGTTCCAGACGAGCGGGTAGATAAGCTTGCGTCTATTTCTCGATCTAAGAAAATAGTGCCGGCTGTGGTGGAGTTTTACGATATAGCGGGCCTTGTGAAGGGGGCAAACAAGGGCGAAGGTTTGGGAAACCAATTTTTGTCCCACATAAAGGACGTGGAAGCCATTGTTCAGGTAGTCAGATGTTTTCAAAAATCGGACATCATTCACGTGGAGGAAAAAGTTGACCCTAGCCGCGATATCGAAACTATAAATACGGAGCTTATTTTAAAGGACTTGGAAACTGTTGAGCGCAGATTGGAAAAGCTTGATGGCGAGGCGAGGACCGGCGACAAGCAGAAAATAAAAGATAAGGAGATTGTTGAGGGTATAAAAAATAAATTAGACAAAGGGGAACTCTTAACCGGTTTAAGCGAGGAGATTAAAAGCACTCCGGTTGTAAAAGAAATGAATCTTTTGACGGCAAAAAAACAGATTTATCTGTTAAACGGAAACGAAGAAGACGTCAGCGATGAATTAAAAAATAAAATAAAAGCATTGGGCGCAGATTTTTTGGTTGCGGATTTGTCTTTAGAAAACAGCATTAACGAGTTAATTAAAAAGGCTTATGAAATTTTAGGGTTGATAAGTTTTTTTACTATTGGCGAAGACGAAACACGAGCTTGGACCATTAAAAAAGGATCAAAAGCGCCGCAGGCGGCCGGGACGATCCATACTGATTTTGAAAATAAGTTTATCCGGGCGGAAACGATAAATTGGCAAAAATTACTTGAGGCGGGAGGATGGAACGAAGCCAAGCAAAAGGGCTGGGTAAGAACCGAGGGAAAAGATTACGAAGTTCAAGATGGGGATGTTATTGTGGTTCGGCACTCGTAGAAATAACTAACAACTAATAATTCCGACAAAGTCGTGAATCCTCGACAAAGTCGGGACCGAGAACTAACAACCAGATGAGAAATGAATTATAATAAAAGTATGGCAAAAACATTGCGTGAACTGATTTCAGAGGCGGATAAAAATAAAGTTGCTATCGGTCATTTTAATATTTCGGAACTTACGGCTTTAAAAGGGATTTTTCAGGCGGCAAAAAATTTAAATCAACCGGTTATTATTGGCGTTTCAGAAGGCGAGAGAGAATTTTTTGGAACAAAACAAATTGCGGCGGTTGTGAAAAGTTTGCGAGAAGAATTTAACTACCCGATTTTTTTAAATGCGGATCATACGCGCTCTTTGGAAAAAGTTAAGGAAGCGGTTGAGGCCGGGTTTGACGCTATTTTATTTGACGCCGGAAAATTGCCGCTTGAAGAAAATATCAAAAAAACAAAAGAGGCGGTTAAATTAGCAAAAAATATAAACTTTGATGTTCTGATGGAAGGGGAATTGGGCTATATCGGGTCTAGTTCGGTAATTTTAGAAGACGTTCCTGAGGGCGCGGTAATAAAAAAAGAAGACATGACAAAACCGGAAGATGCCGCTAAGTTTGTCGGAGAAACTGGTGTTGATTTGATCGGTCCGGCAGTGGGAAATATGCATGGCATGTTTAAAAACGCGCCTAATCCGCGGTTAGATACGGAGAGGATAAAAAAAATAAGAGAAGCGGCCGGCGTGCCGTTGGTTTTGCACGGCGGTTCGGGTATTTTGGATGAAGATTTTGTTTTGGCTATAAACGCGGGAGTCTCGATTATTCATATAAATACGGAAATCCGTCTGGCGTGGAGAAAGGGTTTGGAAAAAGCGATTTTAGAAAAAAAGGAAGAAATTGTGCCATATAAATTATTGGAGCCGGTTATTGAAGAAATAAGAGAATTGGTTGAATCGCGAATTAAGTTATTCAGCGAGAAATCTTAGTGGCGTGGGTTTCCCCGTAGTGAATTTTGGCTTTATAAAATTTTGATTTTATTTAATTTAGATTCATTTGCGGCTACTCTATATATTTTGAGCTTTTAAATTTTTTGTCCTATACGAATATTTGACGATCGTCAAATATTCGTATAGAAAGGGTTGTTTATCCTTCCTTTATCGGAAACAGCCAAAATATACTACAGGGTTGCATATTTTGTAAGGCTTGTTATAATAGAAAAAAATACGAAAACCTCGTATTTTTTAATGTTTAAAGGGCTTTGTCTAAATTTTCGAGCCGCAGGCGATGAAAATTTATTTACAAAACCTTTACCGAGCACATAATGTGTTCGGCTAATCTAAAACAACAGCGAAGTATTAAGAAATAAAAGTATTAAGAATTATTAAATAAAAAATTTATGTGCTCGGTGCTCAATTTTATAGTAAAATTGATTACGCCTACGGCTTATAAATTTTAATAAAATTATTATGGCAGTAGATCTTCAGGTAGAAAAAAGAGAAATATTGGGTAAAAAAGTTAAGAACTTGAGAAAACAGGGTTTTATTCCAGCCGAGCTTTACGGAGGGGAAGTTTCTAACGCCCATTTGAGTGTCGTTTTAAAAGATTTTATGAAGGCGTATAAGGAAGCGGGCGAAAGCACTATTGTTGACTTGTCTTTTGAGGACAAAAAAATTCCCGTTTTGATTCAAGACGTTGTTTTTTCGCCTTTGGGCCAGGAAGTGGAACACGTTGATTTTTTGGCGGTAAAAATGGACGAGAAAATTAAAACTGAAGTTCCTTTGGAATTCGTGGGCGAAGCCCCGGCTGTTAAAGAAAAAAGCGCTATTTTGGTCAAAGCCATGCAGGAAATTGAAGTTGAGGCATTACCGGGAGATTTGCCTAGAAGTATTAAGGTTGACCTCACTAAGCTGGAAGATATCGGTGTCAGCATTTACGTAAAAGATTTAGAAGTTTCCGGCAAGGTTAAGATTTTAGTTGATCCTCAAACGGTTGTGGCGAGCGCCGTTGAACAGATAGTTGAAGAAGAGGTTGTTGTTACAGTCCCGTCAGTTGAGGATATAAAGACTGAATCAGAAGAAAAGAAGGAAAAGAAGGGAGAGGAAAAAGCGGAAGAATAAAAGTTTTAAATAATAAGCACATAATAATGAAACCGCGTCTTTTGGTGGACATTAAAAAAGACGAAAGATTTATTTCTGATTATAAAGGATTGTCACGAGTGAATTTGAGTTGTAAGCGGATTGTTATTAGAATTCCTTTGAAGACGGTTTTTTGTATTTTGACGGCGGCATTTTTTGCCGCTACTTTTTTTATGAATTTTGCCTCGGCGCCAAGCGCTGGGGAAGCATCCGCTCAGACAACTAATAGCGTTACTTCCGACCAAGAACGAAAAGCGCTCGAGGCGCAACTGGTTGAATTAGAAAAACAAATGGACCAGTACGAGACAAAAATTACCGAATATAAAAAACAAGGCACTACTCTGCAGTCGGAAATAACGCGGCTCAATAATCAGGTTTATAAAATCAATCTCCAGATAAAAGCGATTGCCTTAACTTTAAAAAAACTTAATAATGAAATGGGCGTTACTCAAAAACAGATAGATGAAACGCAGGGTAAGGTTGGCGTGAAAAAAGGCGCGATTCAAAATATATTAAGAGAGCTTAATACAAACAACAGAGACGGCATGTTGGTTATGCTTTTATCGCACCCGCAAATATCGGATTTTTTCAACCAAATGAATAATTTATCTAATGTCCAAGACAGCTTGCGGTCAAATGTGGAAGAACTTCTTAATTTTAATAAAAAATTAATCGATCAAAAAGAAATACTGGCTTTGGCAAAAGACGACGCGTTGGAATTAAAAAATTATCAGGCCAGCCAGATAAAAAATATCCAACTGACAAAAGAAGAAAAAGACAATCTTTTGAAAGTTACAAAAGGGAAAGAATCGGAATATAAGAAAATTTTGGTTGAAACGCAAAAAACCGCGGCTCAAATTAGAAGCCGTTTGTTTGAATTTATCGGAGGCGGCGAGATTCCTTTCGGCGACGCGTACAAACTTGCTAAATCCGCGGAGAATATCACCGGAGTGCGGGCGGCTTTAATTTTGGCGGTGCTTGATAAAGAATCGGCGCTTGGGAAAAATGTTGGCAAGTGTTCTTATAAAGAAGCGATGCATCCGACTCGCGACATTCCGATTTTCCTAGATTTGATGGAAGAGTTAAAAATGAATCCCGATATCGTAAAAGTATCGTGCGCGATATCAAGCGACGGCGCTTACGGCGGAGCAATGGGACCTTCGCAATTTATTCCTTCGACGTGGGTTAGATACAAAGACCAGATAGCGTCTTTGACGGGCAGTAACCCGCCTTCGCCATGGAGAAACATAGATGCTTTTACGGGAACGGCCCTGTATTTGAAAAACGCCGGAGCTGACGCCGGTACTGTTTCTGCCGAAAGGACAGCGGCCGCGAAATATTACGCCGGTTCAAGATGGAGAAATTATTTGTTTACTTACGGAGAAAGAGTTGTTTCTAGAGCTCAAAAATTCCAGCAGGATATTGACGTTTTAAACAGTTAAGTATTTTTTTGAAACGTTTTTATTATCGGTTCCAAATCTCCGTTTAAAATTTTTTCAATGTTGTGCCATTTTTTGCCGATGCGGTGGTCGGTTATCCGGTCGTCGGGGAAATTGTAAGTTCTGATTTTTTCAGAACGGTCGGCGGTGCCTATTTGTTCTTTTCTGGAGGCGCCTGTTTTTAATTGTTCCTCAAGTTTTTTTTGTTCGTAAAGTTTGGCTCTTAAAACTCCCATTGCTTGTTCGCGGTTAGCGTATTGCGATCGGCCGGCTTGCGAAGATACAACAATGCCGCTGGGTTTATGGATAAGTCGCACAGCTGTTTCTACTTTATTGACATTTTGGCCGCCGGGTCCCGATGAACGGAAAAAAGAAACCTCCAAATCACCTTGGTTTATTTGGATTTCTTGCGGTTCCACGAATGGAAGAATCACTACTGACGCGGTAGAGGTGTGGACTCGGCCGAATTTTTCAGTTTTAGGAATTCTTTGGACCCGATGCACTCCGGATTCTTGCCTCAGTAATTCATAAGAGTTTGCGCCGTCTATCTCGGCGATTAAAGTTTTATAACCCTCCAGAGATGTTTGGTTATAATCCAGTACGCTAAATTTCCAGCCGATTTTTTCGGCGTATTTTTGATACATTCGGGCGAGGTCGCCGGCAAAAATCGCGGCTTCGTCTCCGCCTGCCCCCGCTCGTATTTCAAGGATAATTCTTTGTGTGTTCATATTATCATGATATTTTTATCCGCAGTTCCGTACCGAGCTTGCTCTGGTGCGGGGCCAAAATTATCTTATTCATCCCGTTAGAAATGGCACAAATACTGCGCCATAGTTAAATAACCGACGTTCTTATAAGCTAAAGTATATAACATAAAACTGTATTGATCATTATTTCTAACGGGATTCATAAAAATTTATAATATATCACTGGAGTGTTATTTACAAGAGAAATTTACGGCTCAAGCAGTTTTGTTGCGGTTTTATTGACTTTGAAAGGCCATTTTTGCTATAATTATTTTCAATGAAAGATAAACCACTTATTTTAATAGCTGACGACGAGACGGATATCCGTGATGTCGTAAAAATGAAGCTTGAAGCCAGCGGATTTAAAGTTGAAGGAGCCGCGGACGGAGAAGAAGCGGTTCAAAAAGCAAGAGAGCTTATTCCTGATCTTATAATTTTAGACGTGGTGATGCCTAAAATGGACGGCGTTTCAGTCCTCTTTAAATTGAAAGAAGACGAAAAGACAAAGGGCATTAAAGTATTTTTGTTTACAGGCAAAGGCGACCCGAGGCCGGACATAGTAGATGTTAATAAAAAATTTGCGCTTGAAAGCGGCGCGGTTGGTTTTATCAGAAAAGAGGTTGATTTAGACGAGCTGGTGGCAAAGCTTAATGAAGCTATAAAACAGAACGGAAAATAAAATCCGTTTTATGAAATTCGTAAATGAATATTTTTAGCGCCAATCCGCAAACAAAAACGGATTATTTTTTTAGCCGAGCGGCAAAAGCGTTGCGGCTTATCCTGTATAAGACAACCCAGAAAGCGCTTTTAATAATAACGTATATTTTGATGTACGGATTTTTTGATTTTCTTGTCGAAGGAAAAGAAAACGCGCGAATCAAAAAGGGTCCGCTTTTAGTTATTTCCAACCATAAAAGTTTTCTAGACCCGCCTCTTTTGGGAATCTGCTTTCCTTTTTTTTCGAAAATTTATCCGTTAAGGTTCATAACTCACGATAATTTTTTCAAAAATCCGGCCAGCTGGCTTCTTTTCAAATCTTTGGGTTCTTATCCCGCTTGCGCGGGTCAGGGAATGGAAAAGTCATTAAAAAAACCAAGTGAAGTTTTAAAAAAAGGAGGAACCGTAATTTTTTTCCCGGAAGGAAAACTTTATTTTGATGATGAACTACATGGGCCGAAATTAGGAGTCGGAATTTTGGCTCTTAAATTTCCGGACGTTTTAATACTGCCGGTGACGATTTTCGGAACTAACAGGACAGGGCCGCTTTGGTCAATAATTTTCAGAAGGCCAAGAGTGCGAATGAAAATCGGAAAGCCGTTTCGCCTTGCAGATAAAACAGTCAGCAACGACCCGCAACTTGTTTCAAATTATTTGATGAAGGAGATAGAGGGGCTTTATAAGCAGATAAGATAAATAGCTGAAAAAGGAATAAATTAGCTGTGCTTTATGAACATCCCGAAAGAAATTTCTTTAGTTTGGTTAAAAATTGAAAATAAAAAACAGCTTTATCTGGGAATTTTTGCGGCCTTAGCGTCAAGCGCGGTAACGGTAATCATTCCTTACATCTATGGCCGCTTGGTTGACGTTGCTTTAAAACCGAATTCTGAAATTAAAATAATTTTAGGAATAATTTTGTTATGGCTGATTTTGTCCATATTAAACGAGGGTTTAATTCGTTACAGCGTTAGACGCGCCTACGAAATCAGTACTGACATTTACAATAATTTATATATTGATATTTTTCAGCACCTGATTAGCTTACCGTTAAAATTTCATAAAGAGAAAAAAATGGGCAAGGTTATGTCACGAATCGTTCGAGGGCTTGAAGAAGTATTTGACCTGGTAGAAAGAACCGTATTTTCTTTCCTACCAACGGTTATTTCTCTTATCGTGGCTCTTTTGATTCTGCCTTTTGTTGAATGGCGTTTATCGCTAATTTTAATAATTACGTGCATTTTTTACGCCTTGATAACTTTTTCTTATACAAATGAAATAATGAGAAAGCAGAAAAGAATGTGGCGCGGCTGGGATAAGGCAGAGGGGGAAACTTGGGATTCAGTCCTTAATGTTGAAGCAGTAAAAGCAACGTCTAATGAAGATTTTGAAAAAGAAAAGAGCATAAGAAATTTTTCCCTTATCAGAAAAATTTCTAGAGAGTGGCGCGGGATTTGGGTAAGAATGTCTTTTTGGCAAGGGGTTATTTTAGCTTTAAGTTTTGTTTCTGTTTTTGGAACCGGTATTTTTATGCTAAGGTCTGGCAATTTGACCCCGGGTAAATTTATTATGTTTTTAGGATACGCTGGTTTATTGGCTACTCCTTTATCCCAACTTGCTGATCAATATCGCGGCGCAAAAACCGGACTACTGAGTTTAAAAAGAGCGCTTACATATTACAATATTGAGCCGGAAAAAGATTTTAGCGGAGCAAAAGAGATTAAGGAAATTAAAGGAGAAGTTGTTTTTGAAGGTGTTTTGTTCGGGTATAAAACCGGTAAGCACACTTTGAAAAATATCTCGTTTAGCGTTAATAGCGGAGAAACCGTGGCTTTGGTAGGTGAAAGCGGAGTAGGAAAAACAACTATTATTAATCTTATCGGCAGATATTACCTTCCGCAAAAAGGCAGAGTTTTAATTGATGGAATTGATATCAAAAAAATAAAATTGCATTCATTAAGAAAAAATATGGCAGTCGTGCCGCAAGAGGTTCTGCTTTTTAACGACACAATTAAAAACAACATTAAATATAGCCGACCTGGCGCGACAGAAAAAGAAATTATTGAGGCCGCCAAAGTTGCCAATGCGCACCAATTTATTGAGTCGTTTCCTAAAAAATACGAGCAATTAGTAGGGGAACGGGGAATAAAACTATCCACCGGGCAAAAGCAAAGAATTGCCATTGCCCGGGCGGTTTTAAGAAACCCGAGAATTTTGATTTTGGACGAAGCCACTTCGGCGTTGGATTCCGCGTCGGAAAAATTAGTTCAGGAAGCTCTTAGCCGTTTAATAAAAGGAAGGACAACTTTCATAATTGCCCATCGGTTAAGCACTATCCAGCATGCGGATAAAATAATTGTTTTGGAAAAAGGAAGGATTGCCGAAATGGGAACACATCAGGAATTGATGAAAAACTCAGGTGGAATTTACAGAAATTTTTGGGAACTTCAAACTGCGATTCAGAAAGTAAAATAAAATTATGATTATCAAAATAGGAGTTTTAGTTGAAAATAAAGGCAAACTGCTTCTTATTAAAGAATTAAATGACCATAACGGTAAATATTATTGGAATATTATAAAAGGCACGTTTGAACCGGGAAAAGACAGGGATTTTTTAGAAACCGCGGAAAGAGAATGTAAAGAAGAAGCGGGAGTTTCAGTCAAAATAAAATATTTGCAGAGTATAATGTATATTCACAAAAAGAACACTCTTCAATTTAATTTTGGAGCTTCAATCAAAAAGGGTATTCCGAAAATTCCAAAATTTAGCGATCAAAAGAAAAGAAGTGAAAATATAATTGAGGTTAAATTTTTCAATAAAAAAGAGCTTGTAAAAATAAAGAAAGAGGATTTTATGAACACGCGGGCGTTTTTGACTGTAAAAAATTGGATAAGTGGTAAACGAAGCAATCTTGGAATTTTAAATTTTTTTGAATAGGGCTGAATCAGTGAGAATATATGAATCCAAAAATAAAATTTACAATCGACATAAAGGAGGATACCGAAAATGCTATTGATTTTGTTCGAAGGCACGCCGCAGATACTAAATTAGACAAAAAGTTTTTGAAATGGTTTTTACCTGAAGAAGTTCAGTATATTTTAAATAGCAAATTTTCTAAAAAAGAAAAAGAAAAGATTTTAATAAATTATACTGAAAGCATCTATAATTTAAGGCAAAAAGAAATAAAAGACGGCTTTGAGAAAGTGAAAAAGGATTGGGGTAAAGTAGAAAAAGATTATTTCAAAATAGTGGACAGAGTTTTTAATAAATACCCATGGCCAAAAGGGGATTATATTGGATTCGCCTCAATTTTTAATATGTATCCAAGAAATATTATAAAGAAAACATTTTATTTTCCTTATATACATAACATTTCTTATTATGCAAATAAGGTTATAGCTCATGAAATGCTCCACTTTATATTTTTTGATTATATAAACAAACATTATAAATTAAAGGAAGATTTTGAATTTAAAAATAAGACAAAAAGATATCTTTGGGAGGTTTCGGAGGTTTTTAATAATGTTATAGAAAATTGGGAGCCGTATAAACAAATTTTAAAAACAAACTTTCGGTTATATCCAGGAACAGAAAAAATGTTTAAAAAAATGCAAAGCCAATGGCAGAAAAAACAAGATATTGATTGGTTGTTGGATAAATGGCTTAAGGTATAGATTTCCATGAATTATTTACCAAGATTAATCTTACTAGATTACGATAAAAATAAGGACTTAGAAATTTTTATTAGATTTTTAAATAATCAGTATCATAAACAGCATAGAAATATGATTTTGCGAGCATTTCCTGAACTTAAGGAGTTATTAGAGAAAGAAAAGAACGAAGAAATTGCTGTTAAAAAATTAATTGATGATTTTTATGGAAAATATAGCCGTGAAATTAATCGGATTATTGAAGAGAGTAAAGAGTTAATAAAAAACAATTCAGAAGGCGCCCTCAAGGTGTTGGGAGATGCGATGGAGTATCAATGGCCAAAAAGCTTAGTATATACAGTCGTTCCAACTATATTGCCATTTTGTCCGTTTGAAAGTAATAAATTCTATTTTTCTGTATTGTGGCAAATTAAGAACGGCCCTAATAAAGATTTGATAATGGTCGCGATTCATGAAATTTCTCATTTTATATTTTTTGATTATTTAAAAAAGATAAAAAACGGTAAAAAAATATTAGCCGACAATAATTTAAAATATTTTTTACAGGAATCTCTTACTACCGCGCTTTTTAATTCGGAACCGATAAAGGGGTTTTTTAAAAAAGAAAATCAATTAGGGAATCCAGAAATTCGAGAACTATACGTTCAGACAAAAAATGGCAAACCGATAAAAATTACCGATTATATTAAAGAGAAATATGCTAAAAGCAAAAAAGAGGATAAAATATTTAAAAAATTTATAACCGCCATTGTTGAAGAGTTTCTTCCCGCGTCAAAAGATTTTGAACAAAAACGTATTTTATGGAATAAACATGGCCGTTCAATTTTTAATGAAGGGGGATTATTGAAAGAATATCAAAGACCAATAAGAATTTAGAAAAACATAATTTGATAACGAGTTTTTTGAGGATATTTGTATGTACTAAATGGTAACATAGTTAATTCATACCGCTCTTATTTTTTTTCGGAGATTTGAGATTAATAGTCGTGTAATGTTTTTTCATGATTATGTGCGTGACCTTTTCCATATAAAATAAAAAGATCGTGTTTTTTGTCCAAAACATTTTTTATACCACCAATAATAGTTTGGTCGCGATATTTCCCAGAAGCGCGGACAACATTTTTTAAGGGATTGTCTTCGCGTGTCGGATTTTCTATTTTTTTAAAAAAATCAGCATCATTAAGATTTAATCTTGTTTTGAAAAATTGCTGGTGGATTTTTTTCATCTGTTTAATAGAAAAAACAAAATTATTCCAGTCGCTTGCTTTTTCGTCGCATTGTAAAAATTGTGATAAATAAGCATTTATTTCCGGTTTTTGCGTCAATCGGTGCCATTGGGCAACAACGCGGGCAAAATAATAATACGCGATTTGCTCTTTAGAAAATTGCTGCAGAAGGGCATTCATTTCACTGCCGCGATCCGGTTCAAAACAGGAAATATGGACATTGGCTTGATGACAAAGATAAGCCATAAAATTTATTTCTCCTCCTTTCAATATTGCTTCTGTTTCTGTTTTATAAACTTTCCATCCTTGTGATTCTACAACAACTAATGGATTCTTCGCGATTTTTAAAAAATCTTTCCATTTTTCCTTTATAAAATTAAATTGTGGGTTAGTTGGATTCCAAGAATGCTGAACGCCTAGATAAAATAGAGTAACATTGCTTCTTTTAAGAGAAAAGAAATGTGGGGTCATATTAGTTTAATAAATTTTTACGAATAGAAGTTTGTTCTTATTAGTATCGTAAGTGATAACGCGCGCTAATATGTGTATATTTATAAGTTCTTTTATATAAACAACGCGATGAAGAAAGCCGGTTTTTTCGGCGATAGCGGAATTTAAAATTCCGCTATCTTTTTGCGACAATCTCCGCAATACCGTGGTCGTGGTATTTAGAAATACCATCATGACCCTTTTCTCTTATTAATTTTTCTTTATAATATAAAATTTTAAAATCTTTATCAAAACACTTTTTTAATTCTTGTTTATCCAAAAACTGCCAATATTTTTTTCCCGATTTGCTGTAAAAAGTATTTTTTCCTTTGGGAGCCCTGACTGATTTAAGATTCAAATATGACTGGTCTTTAGTGGTGAATCCGCTGATAATCGCTATGCCTCCTGGCTTCAAGCTTGCTTTAATTTTTTTTATTATTTTTATAAATTCCGTTTTTTTCATCCAAATTAACGATTGGATTGCTAATATTAAATCGTATTTTTTTGATTGAAATTTAAATTTTTTAATGTCTACTTTTTTCGCCTTTATTTTCAAATTTAATTGTTTGGCTAAATTCTTTAAATTTTTGACGTTTTGTTCATCAATATCAAACGCCTCTACTCCAAAACTATTTCGGGCAAGAAAAAAGCTGTTTCTACCATTGCCGGCGCCAATATCCAAAGCAACGCCTACTTTAATTTTAGGTAAGAATTTTTTTACAAGGTGGAATGGAGGAAAAACTTGTTTATCCATGTCAGCTCACTTTATCAGATTGTTTTTGTTACCGCTATTTTATTGTTGGTTTTTCAGTGGAGTGGGATGTTTTCTGCTCTCCAAAATAATAACAGCTATTGTAATAATCTTATTGAATTTTCAATAAAAGTATCAAAATTTTTATTTTCCCCCCATAGTTGTTTTAATTTTTCTCTAAATTCTTTGTGTTTTTCATAGCCCTTATCCGGGATAGGTAAAACATATTTAAATTCTTTCTCATTAAGAAGAATCGTTAAGGATTCTTTTAATAACTGAAAATTTTCCCCTGTAACGCCTTTTCCATTTAGATAATTTTCGTAATGAGAATGAAAGTGAAAATGAAATAATTCATGAGCAATTAATGTGTTTGCGTAATTAAGATCGCTAACAGGAAAAAGCATAAACCATTTTTCCGCAATATTATAAGGGCATAAAGGGGCTGAAGTAAAAAAGGCCGTTATCAAGTCTTCATTAAAAATAAAGTTTTTACCCGTCATTTTTTCTAATATTGAAACAAAATCTTTTTCTATTTTTAGCCATTCTTTAGATGCGGCAATCATAAAGAGATCGGCTCTAAAATCACTGGAGTATTTTTTATAAATAAAATCAATACAATCATTATTTGTATGATTTTTAATATTTAAAATAAATTCTTTGTCCTTTTGTGGTAACCGTTCGACGGAGTATAATTCCTTTCGATTATTAAAAATTCTTTTCCAATTCCAAATGTCTTTTTGAAAATCAACAATAAATTTAATCATTTAATTATATTAACAAAAAAACCCTAGCGGGTAAAATTATATGTATTTTCTAAACCATTGTTCTGACTCCTTAAATATTTTCTCTCGAATCTTTTTTTGATTGCTGAAATAATGCGTTGCGTTTTTTATAATCATCAAATCCGTATTCGTTTTTGCACCACTGATATAATTTTTCGCGCTTTTTAAAACACCTTTTCCGGCGAGAATTATTTTGAAAGGCACTTTAAAATTTTTTGCGATTGATTTCCATGGCAGCGTATCGGTTTCTTTCGCCATTGCTTTGCCTATAATCACGTTTACGCCCCACTTCATAAGATATCCATCCAGCTCTTTTATATATGTTCCACCAGGAAAGCTGGGCATCGACTGCGTAAAAGAAGTTTTATAGGAAGGATCCCACAATACCGTTCCATTGAAGTTTTGGTCGCGGGAAAAGAAAATTGTTGGACCTCCGAAGCTGTGTCCTACAACAAACACTTTTTGCACGCCCTTTTTTCTGAAATAGCGAACGATAGCGTCAATATCGGCGCCATGTATTTTAAGTGTGCAATCCATAAGTTGCCGAGCGTCTTTTTGATGGCCATATAGGTTGAAACGAAACGTTGCAAAGCCGTGTTTTTTAAACCAGTGAGCCGCCGTATAATAAAGCTCCTCATCCATATTTCCAAGAAGTCCGTGCACAATAATGCATAGAGGTTTATTAAAAGACCCACTAAATTTACCGTATGCCGAAAACTTTTTAGATACCTTTATTTTCAAATTTTTTTCCATAAGAATACTCTATCATTTTAACATAAAAGCGAGCAAGGATTCAGGTTGCCTTTTGCGTGCGCATAAAAAAAGTGGTCGACCCGCCGGGTCGACCACGTGTTCGTGATGGGAAGTGTTTATAGAGCGTTGAAGCGCGTGTCGTTTTGCGATCCCCGTTTAATTAGATGTCGAACTCGCCGGCCTTGACGCCTTTGATGAAGACGTCCCACTCTGCCTTGTTGAAGATGAGAGTCGTCTTCGCCGGGTCCTTTGAGTCACGCACTCCGATGGCCCCGTCCTTGTGCGCCACCATGACGCAGATTCTCCGCATCAACGTGCCGCTGGCCTTGCGGAAATCGGTGTCGTCAAATTTTACCCTCCGAAGTTTTTGCTTGTCGTCTTTTTGAACTCTTTTTTCCACGGGAAATCCTCCTGTGTATTCTTTAGGGGTTTACTGCAAATGTTTGTCTCTAGTCTAGTACCTTTTTACCTCCTTTCTTGTTAATTTTCTATTTTCTTTATACTCCTTTTTGTGTAGATAGTCAAATCAACGGATTTTGTGGATTTTGGGGTGTTAAAAACATAATAAAAATGACTTGTCCCACACTAAAACAAAGTAAAAGAATTTACTTTGTTTTAGTGTGGTGATAGAATTTATATAATATGAATTTTTCTTCTGTTAAAAAATTCTTCAAGAAAGAAGAGAAGAAAGTTGAAGAGGTTATTGAGTATGAAGAAACCCTGTTGGCAAAATGGGGTTATGCGATATTGAGAAAAATAATGGCGCCGTTTGTGCGTCTTTTTTGGATTGCAGAGGTTGAGGGGCTCCATAATATTCCAAAAGATGGCGCGGTAATTGTGGCTTCAAATCATGAGAGCTATTTTGATTTTCTTTGTTTTGGTTCCATTTCTCCAAGAAAAATTCACTATTTAGCAGCTGAAAAACTTTTTGAAAGCAGATTATGGAAACCATTAATGAAATTAACAGGACAAATCAGGATTGATCGAAAGCATCCTGATAAAACAAAAGTTTTTCAGCAAGTTTTTTCCGCTTTAAATCAAGGAAGAATGATCGGTATTTTTCCGGAAGGAACTCGATCTCCGGACGGAAAATTATTAAAGGCGTTTACCGGAGTAGGAAGGATTGCTTTAAAATCTAAATCCCCAATTGTTCCGGTTGGTATGATAGGTACATATGAAATTATGTCGCGGCATGATAAGTATCCAAAATTAAAGAAAGCTAAAATAAAAATCGGAGAACCACTACATTTTAAAGAGTTTCATGATGTAGAACACGATCACACACACTATAAGACTGTTACGGATAAGGTGATGCTTAAGATTGCAGAATTAACCGGAGAAGAATATCCGCACATTGATGAATATAAAGAAGAAATTGAGTTTAAATAATATAAATTTAATGAAAGAATTAGTGATTTTTGATTTAGATAAAACCTTAATTAAGGGCTATAGTCAGCAGATTTTTTTAAAATATCTGTTTAAAACAGGTATTATTAATTTTTTTAACTATTTTATCATTTCAATCCGGTTTATTTTTTATAAACTAGGATTAGTTAAAAGCCCAAAAAAAATAATGGAATACGCTTTTCGATTTATGAAAGGCTGGGATGGAGAAAAACTTAATTCTTTAATAAATGATTTTTTTGGAAAAGAACTTGAACATTTATTTTTTAAGGATGGAGTTGAGGTTGTTAATAATCACAAAAAAGAAAATCGTGAACTATTAATCGTCTCGAATGTCCCGGATTTTTTAGTAAAAAGAATAGCTTTATATTTAGGCGTTAATAATTATATAGGCACCAAATTAGAAATTATTAATGGAAAATTAACTAGCAAAATAGCGGGTGATATAGTTTATGGAGAAAACAAGACTCTTGTAGTTAAAGACTATGTTTCTAAAAATGGTTTTACTTTGGATAATAGCTGGGCATACGGAGATCATATTTCTGATTTACCAATTTTGAGCATTGTTAATCATCCTTATGCAATAAATCCGAGCCCAGAATTGAGAAAAGAAGCAGAAAAACGAAACTGGCCAATTATTTTATTTAATAACTAGCTTAATTTTTTTATGAGTCCTTTTCAGGCATCCTCACTAACAACAGCTATTTTAAGTTTTGCGCTAGGTCTTTTTGTATATCTTGGAAATCGAAAAGATAAAACAAGTCAAATTTGGGCTGTTACGGTTTTTTTTGTTGGTTTATGGAGCTTAGGGCTTTTTGGGGTTACATTTTCTAGTACTGAATTAAAGGCTTTATTTTGGCAACAACTTTTAGATGGTGCGGCTATATTTGTCCCAATAGCGTTTTTTAATTTTGTTTTGCGATTATTAAATATAGAGGAAAAGTATAAAAAAACTTCAATTTTTTCTTGGACTGTTGGTTTACTTGTTTTGGCTCTTAGTTTTACAAAATATTTTAAATTAGGAGTTGCTCCAAAGTTCGATTTTGATTTTTGGATAGTTCCGGGTCCCTTGTATTATGTTTTTCCGATCACTTTTGCTATATTCGTGTCTTTTTCGTTGGTGTTGGCAATAAAGGAATTTATAAAAACCGACAACGCTATATTAAAAAGTCAATTGAAGTATGTTTTAGCTACCCAAGTGTTTGGTTTTTTTGGTGGGCTAACTAATTTTTTCCCTCAGTTTATAAATATTTATCCAGTAGGTAATTATTTTGTGGCTTTGTATTTGTTTTTTATTAGCTACGCGATGTTTAAACATCGTCTTTTCAATATAAAGGTTTTAGCGACGGAATTAATAATATATGCAATATGGATGTTTCTTTTGGTTAGAATATTTTTGGCGCAAACTTTCTCCGATAGGGTAACTGACGGTGTTTTGTTGGTGATGCTCATTGTTTTTGGGGTGCTTTTAATTAGAAGTGTTTTTAAAGAAGTTGAACAAAGAGAAAAACTTGAGGTTAAGACCAAATACCTCACTACCCTTCGGGATTTTTCGACGTCAATAATCGGGACGTTGGATTTTAAACAAACCATCCAAATTATTGTAAACGGCATTAGTGAGAGATTTGGATATGTCGGCGCGCTTTTGCTTTTGGTTAATGAAGAAGAACATAAAATTTATCCCGCGGCGATTTCGCAAAAAGGCGAAATCAGCAAAGTGCATACGCTTTTGCCGGTTCCTTTGGAAAAAATAGTGGCGCCGTTTCCGGAAAATACCGCCTTGTCGGCAGTGTCTTTGAATACGGGAATTGTTCAGATTGATGAAAAATTAGCCAACTTTTTTATGGGCGTGCCGGCCGAAGTGTTAAATAAAATTCAGGAGGCGGTGGGCATAAAAACAACTATCGCTATTCCTATTATAACCAAAGGAAGAAAAGTCGGGGTTTTGGATATTTTTATAAATAAGCCGAAGGCGGAAATAGACGAAGAGGAATTGGATATTTTAAAAACAATGGCGAATGAAATCGGAATAGTTTTGGTTAATTCGGAGCTTTTCAAAAAAGTCAGCGAATTGAGCGCATATAAAACCGAGCTTATGTCTATAGTGGCGCATCAATTAAAAAACCCGCTGGTTGTGGTAAAAGGATATTCTTCTTTAGTGGAAGACGGCACGGTAAAGGGAATGAAAATGTACAAGGAGATTTTCAAAAAAATAAAATCATCCGCCAATAAATTGATAGGAACTTTGAATAATATTTTAGACCTTCACCATATTGAAGAAGGGAAAATGCATTATGAATTTCAAAAGATGGAGTTGAACAAAACATTAAAAGAAATGGTTGATGATTTTCAAATCGTGGCAAATCAAAAAAATATAAAACTTACTTTTAATCCGGCCAAGGAAGAGGTTTTTGTTAATGGCGACCCGTATAAATTGGCGCAGGTTTTTCAGAATTTGATAGATAATTCTTTGAAATATACGGAGCAGGGCTGGATAAAAGTTGAAGTAGAAAAAAAAGATGGTTCAACAAAGCTCACCACAAGCGGGTCGGTGCTGGTAGTTATCAGCGACACAGGAAGGGGGTTTACGCAGGAATTAGGAAATAAATTATTCCAAAAGTTTTCCAGAGGAGTGGAGGAAAATCTTATTTTAGGAACCGGCTTGGGGCTTTATATCTGCAAGGAAATAGTTGAAGCGCATAACGGAAAAATCTGGGCGGAGTCATCAGGCGAGGGGAAGGGAGCGAGGTTTTATGTGAGTTTGGCGCAGGCGAAAGACGACGACAATAAAACTACCGCTTAAAGCGGTAGTTTTATTATTTCTTGTTCTTTTTAACTCTAACTTTCTTTTTTGGTTTTTCCGAGGACATCTTGGCTTTTCTAGCCTTGAATTTTTCCACTCTTCCGGCAACGTCAAGAAGCTTGCCTTTGCCTGTATAAAACGGGTGGCAATTGTAACAGACTTCAATTTTAATTTCCGGCTTGGTTGAGCCGACTGTAAAAGTGTTTCCGCAGGCGCATTTGACTTTGGCTTGCGGGTAGTATGTAGGATGAATATCTTTCTTCATTACGATTATTAGTTTAGTATTACGTGTTTGTTTTGTCAACGTTTTATATGAGCGTTATTAAATTCGGCGGCGGATTTTTTTCGCTACCGTTCAACCGCCCAGCGAGCGGTTTCACTGGCGTTCGTCGCTCGCTCCTCCGACGCTTTGGTCGGAGACCGTGCCCGCTTACTCCTCAAGCCGCGCTCAATAATTCCGCCGCCTTGTTTTATTAAAATTGCGGGATGTTCCTCTAAACAGAAAAGCTGAAGCGAGCGAGACAACCTGTTATTTTATTGATAATATTAAAAAAATGAGGATTTTTGTGAAAGTTAAGACAGGAGCTAAGACAGAGGCAGTTAAAAAAAATGACGAGAATCATTATGAGGTGATGACCAAAGAAGCGCCGGAAAAAGGAAGAGCCAATGCGGCGGTTAAAGAGCTTTTGGCAAAACATTTCAAAATAGCGAAATCAATGGTAGAGATAAAAGCAGGACATACATCAAAAAATAAAATAATCGAAATTAAAGAGAGGTAGTTAGTAGTTAGTATTTAGGAGTTAGTAAAATTTTAAACAAGGTATTGTAAGTATTAAAAACTAATCCCTAACTACTAAATTCTAAATTCTATGGTTTACGAATTAAAGTCAGAACAATTTACCGGGCCGATTGAGAAACTTTTGGAGCTTATAGAAGGCAATAAAATGGAGGTGACGGAATTGAGTCTGGCGGAAGTGACGGACGATTTTTTGAAATATCTTGAGGGGTTGAAAACCGACCCCACACATAATGATATGTATGGGGCAAGCCCCGCACAAAATATGTATGGGGCAAGAAACGGGACATGGACTGATGAAGGGGTAAGAATTTTGTCTGATTTTATAGTGGTAGCGGCGCGGCTATTATTAATAAAATCAAAAGCGCTTTTGCCTTCTTTGGAGCTAACCGAAGAAGAAAAAGGCGATATTAAGGATTTGGAGGAAAGAGTACGGAGGTATCAAGCAATAAAACCGCTTATAAAACTTTTTAAAACTGTTTATGAGAACAAAAATATTTCTGTTTCCAGACCGTTATTTTTTGGAAGGCCGGCGGTTTTTAATCCGCCCAAAGACATTAGCGTTGATGATTTAAGAGCGGCGATGCGAGTAATTTTTGAATCTTTTAGCCAATTCAAGCTGGAGGTGGAGAAATTGAAAATTTCGCTGATTAAATTGGAGGATAAAATCGAAGAAATAGCGAAAAAAATCGAGGCGGGTATAGGGGAATTTAGCAGTATCGCAAACGGGAAATCGAGATCGGAAATTATCGTTTTGTTTTTGGCGCTTTTGCATTTGCTTAAAGATCAAATAATAAGGGTGGAGCAGAAGGAAAAGTTTTCGGAAATGAATATAACAAAAATCGGTAGTTAGAAAAGTTTGCAAATACGGGTTTTTGGTGTTTAAATTTATTAATGGGAAGCGAAGAAAAACTTGATAAATTCTACGAAGAAAAACAGGGCTTAGACGACACGGCGAGAGCGTCTGTCGAGCAGATACGGATGGATATAAGCGCGGAAAAAGACAAAAGCAACGACCCGCATTTTCAGAATATCGAACCGGATAAATTGAGTTACGATGATTTAATTGTGTGGGATAAATATCGCAAAGGAGTTTTAAGCGAGAAGTATTTTTTTGATTATTACCAAAAACTTTTGGGTGGCATAGAAAAAACTAACGAAGAAATAAAAGCCGATTCGCGCAGAAATTTCGCTGCCCTGATTTTAAATAAAACCATCGCTGAAGACGCTAAAAGAAAGCTTGAAGAACGAGAGCATAGAAAAGCGGCTTAATAATTATGTTAGATATAAATTTGATTCGGGAAAATCCCGATTTAATTAAGAAAGGAATTGCCTCAAAAAATGTTGACCCGAAAATAGTGGATGATTTTTTGGCTTTAGATGAAAGATGGAGAAAACTGGTAAAAGACGGAGATGATTTAAGGTCAAGCCAGAAAAAATTAAGCGAAGAAAGAAAAGTTGACGAAGCGAAAGAAGTCAAAGAAAAAATCAAAGCCAATGAAAAAGAATTAAAAGAAATAGAAGAGGAAAGGCAGAAAATTTTGTATTTGCTTCCGAATCTGCCTCTTGAAGAAGTAAGAGTTGGTAAGGACGGATCGGAAAACGAGGTTTTGAGAAAATGGGGTGAAGCGGCCGGTTTTGAATTCCCCGCTAAAGATCATTTGGAATTGGGCGAAACGCTGGGCGTTATTGATATTAAAGCGGCTGGCGAGGTTTCAGGGTCGAGGTTTAGCTATTTGAAAGGAAAATTGGCGCAAATGGAATTCGCGCTTATTCAGTTTGCGATAAACGCGTTATCTGATAATGAAGTTATTTCGGAAATTATAGCTAAAAACGGCTTAAACGTTTCAACAAAAACTTTTGTGCCTGTAATTCCGCCTGTTTTGATAAAAAAGGAAATGATGCAGGCGATGGGTTATATGGAGAGGGGCGAAGAGGAAATTTATTATTTTCCAAAAGATAACTTGACTCTTGTCGGCACCGCGGAGCAATCGATCGGGCCGATGCATAGCGGTGAAGTTTTTAACGCTAAAGATTTGCCGCTAAGATATTTGGGATTTTCCACTTGTTTTAGAAGAGAAGCGGGCAGTCATGGAAAGGACACTCGAGGTATTTTAAGAGCGCACCAATTTGATAAGTTGGAGATGTTTTCCATAACAACAGCGGAAAATTCTATCGAAGAACATAAATTTTTACTGGCGGTTGAAGAATATTTGATGCAAGAATTAAAAATATCGTATCAAGTTATCGATATTTGTTCCGGCGATTTGGGCGACCCCGTGGCGGCTAAATTTGATATTGAAGCGTGGATGCCCGGACAAAACGAAGGAAAGGGGCAATATCGCGAAACGCATTCGACTTCCAATACAACGGATTTCCAATCAAGGCGTTTGAATATCCGATATAAAGATCAGAAAGGAGAAATGAAATTCGTCCATATGTTGAATGGCACGGCGTTTGCTATTGGCAGGACATTAATTTCCATAATGGAAAATTACCAGCAGAAAGACGGTTCTATAAAAGTTCCTGAAGCGCTTCAAAAATATTTAAACTTTGATACAATCTCTTAGTGCCGGAGTAGTTCAGTGGTAGAACATTACTTTCGTAAAGTAGAAACGTGGGTTCGATTCCCACCTTCGGCTCATGAACGAAACTAAACAACAATTTGAGGAATTAAAAGAAATTGCCCGCCGTTTAGGCGGGTGGCTTTGACGTAGAAAATAAGCGAAATCGCGTAAAAGAGCTTGAATACGAAATGTCCGATCCTGATTTATGGAAAAATCGGGAAATTGCCGATGCTAAAATAAAAGAACTCGGCGAGCTTAACGAGTTGGTTAAGAAGTTTGAAGGGATTGAAAAATTATTAGGAGACACAGAAAAGTTGTTTTCGAAAAGCGCGGTTGTTTCCTCCCAGCGAGACGAAACACCGCTTGACTCTCAGTCTCGCTCCTCCGACGCTTTGGTCGGAGACCATGCCCGCTCGACTTCCGAGACATTTTCTCAAACAACTTCTCTGCTTCAAGAAATTAAGAATAAACTTCGGCAGTTGGAAATTGAGCAAAAATTTAACGGTAAGTACGATAAGCAATCCGCAATGATTTCTATTTTTGCCGGAGCGGGCGGGCAGGACGCGGAAGATTGGGCGAATATGCTTTATGAAATGTATTTTAAGTACGCGCAAAAAAATAATTGGAAAACCGCGATAATTGATGAAAATTACGGTTCATTCCAATCAAAAACCGGAAGAAAATTATTGAAAGATATAACTTTTGAAGTAAAAGGAAATTACGCTTACGGCTATTTGAAAAATGAATCAGGCGTTCACCGGTTGGTGCGGATTTCGCCTTTTTCGCCGGAGAAAAAAAGACATACCTCGTTCGCGCTTGTGGAAATTTTGCCTGATGTGGCGGACTTGCGGGGACAAGATAAAAGTCTACGCGCATTTGAAATACCCGAACGTGATCTAAAAATTGAATTTTCAAGAGCCGGAGGGCCGGGAGGGCAGAATGTTAATAAGGTTGAAACCGCGGTGAGAATTGTGCATATTCCAACAGGAATAGCGGCCGCTTCCAGAGTTGAAAGATCGCAGGAGAGAAATCGGGAGCGAGCCATGTCTTTGTTGAAATCGAAATTAATAAAATTAATGGAAGAAAGCCAAGCAAAAGAAATTAGCGAATTAAAGGTAAAAGCAAAACCAGAATGGGGAAGCCAAATAAGATCGTATGTTTTGCAACCGTATCAATTGGTTAAAGATCATAGGACAAACGTTGAAACCGCAAGAGTAGACGCGGTTTTGGAGGGGGAGTTAGACTTATTTGTTGAGGCAGAGAGTAAATAATAGATTTAGGAGATATTGGCCCTGTAGTAGCCCGCCTAAGGCGGATCACTACGGAGTTGGAATTTTTGTGGAAAGTGAGATATAATGTAAATCACCGAATAACTAATTTGTACGAATATACGAATAAAGAAAAATTAGTATATTAGTAAATAAATTTGCAACTGGGTGATAGAGCAAAGTGATGATAAATTTTCAAAACGTTTCTAAAATATACCAGTCAAATAACCATCAGACAATTGCCTTAGACGACGCGACGTTTCGGATACTTCCCAAAGAATTTGTTTCGTTGGTGGGGAAATCAGGAGCGGGTAAGTCGACCATAATTAAACTTTTAATAGCTGAGGAAAAACCCAGCAAAGGAAAAGTTATGATGGGCAATTATGATGTTGCCAAATTGAAATTAAAAGAACTCCCTTCTTTAAGAAGAAGAGTGGGGGTTATTTTTCAGGATTTTCGTCTTTTGCCGAACAAAACAGCGGCGGAAAACGTGGCTTTTGCGCTGGAAGTTGCCGGCAGGACTCAAGAAGAAATAGAAGAATACGTGCCGCAGGCGATGGATATGGTTGGACTTAAAGACAAAATGAGAAATTTTCCGAAAGAGCTTTCCGGCGGAGAAAAACAAAGAGTCGCGATCGCGCGGTCTATGATTAACCACCCCGATGTATTGATTGCCGACGAGCCGACCGGAAATTTGGATCCGATAAATACGTGGGAGATTATTAAATTACTTTTGAAAATAAATGAACTTGGGACAACGATAATTTTAGCAACCCATAACAAGGATATAGTTAATTTTTTAGACCGAAGAGTTATAAGTTTGGAAAATGGTCGGGTTATAAGAGACGAACAAAAAGGACGATATATATTAGTATAGATCAACGAATAACTAATTATTACGAATAAACGAATTCGTAAATTCGTAACAGATTCGTTATTCGATGATAGAGCAAAGCGATATGTTTCTTACTAAATTATTTAGGACAATAAAATATGGGTTTTTGAGATTTTGGCGAGAAGGCTCGCTTTCGATGGCAACTGTGGCTATAGTTTTTTTGGTTTTAGTCGGATTTGGAGGATTAATTCTTTTTAATACGATATCCAACAAAACTCTCGGTTATATCCAGGATAAAGTCGATATCAGCGTTTATTTTAAGCCGGATGCTAATGAAGATGAGATAATAAGGATACAAAAGTCCCTTCAGCAGATGGCTGAAGTAAAGTCCGTTGAATACGTTTCTAAAGACAGGGCTCTTGAGATATTTAAAGAGCGAAACGTCAATGATGCGAAAATTTCTCAAGCGCTCGTGGTTGTTGATACTAATCCGTTTGGCGCGTATCTCAATATTAAAGCGAGGGAATTGAAAGATTATGCGGTTATTAATACGTATTTAGACAAAGATATTTTTAAGAGCGAGGTGGACAAGATTTCTTATACCGAAAGCGCGGCCGTGATAGATCGGTTAAAAAAAATAAAAACAACGGTTGAGCAAAGCGCGTTCATTCTTTTAATTTTTATCGTGGCAACGGCGGCTTTGATCATTTTTAACACGATAAAATTAGCTATCCATTCAAATCGAGATGAGATCGGAATAATGCGATTAGTAGGCGCGTCTAATTATTTTATTCAAGGGCCATTTTTGGTGGAGGGGATTTTATACGGGATATTGGGAGGAATTATGGCAACTTTGGTGATTGGAGGAGGAATTTATTATCTTTCTCCGTATATGAGAATTTTTGTTCCGGATTTGGACGGCTGGAATTATTTCGTTTCCAATTTTTTTAAATTTTTGGCCTATGAAGTTCTTTTTGGAATTTTATTGGGAGTTGTTTCGAGTTATATCGCGGTAAGAAAATATTTGAAGATTTAGTTTACGAATTTATAAATTAAAATAACGGCCGCTTACGGCCGTTATTTTAATACGGAATTATTAATCAGTCTAACTTATACAAAAATAGTGTCGTTCCTACGCGATAATCAGGATTGTACGGGTCTTTTATTTTTTGCAACCAGCGATATTCGTCTTCCGGTTTTCTTTGTTGGCCAATACGCAGTTTGCCTATATTGCCTTGAAGATTGTTTATTGATATTGCCAGCCAGTAAATCCCGTCGTATTTGGGATTATTTTTAGAGGACTGCCAATTTTCAGCTTTGTTTCCCAGGTAATATTTTAAATTGCCGCCGCCGAAATAATCAACCGCGATTTTGTCGATTTTTTCTCCAGCCGGCGGATTATCGACAAATTTTTTAAGTCTTTTTAAGTCTTGTCCCCAGTCGTAATTTGAGTCAGTAACGGATCTGTAGCCATTGTAAACACCGCCGCCCAGTTCGTTGAAATAAGAAAGAAAATATGGATAAACGAAAGCGGTTTCCAAAAAGAACCAAACAGCAAGAATTATGACAAGAGCGGTTTTGGCGGAAGATTTGAAAGCTTGGGCGGTAAATTTGAAAAGATTTTTGAAAAAACCGCCTTCAAAATAAGTCCTGTTTTTAGACCATTCTTTTAAAACTACCGTTGATAAAATATAGATCAAGGGAACGGTGGGCAAAATATGCCGATAGCCGATATTTAGCGGACTTTTTATGCTGTAGAGCCAATAAAATATGGCAAATGCGAGCATTGAGAATTCCGGAAAAGAAACACCGATATAATCCGATAGGTTTTTAAAGCTTAGCTCCCTTTTGAAAATTTTTCTAATTAAACCGCCTATCGCTATGAACATTGCCAAAGCGATAATTATAAGAGAGGGAATGGGTTCTTTTAAGAGAAACACGACCGGAAAATAGTACCACCAACCCGCGGCAGAAACTTCGCCTAAGAAATAACCGGTGTTTCCTCCGGACGATCTTTGCATTACCATCAGAACGCCGAGCATGTACTCGCCAAGCGGTCTTAAAATTTTACTTTTAGCCATTAAAATATTTATTTCGGCAAGGCATCTGACGCGGCGCGCGAGAGGCACGCCGCTATTTAATTTGCATGTTGAAAGATTAGTATCGGGACCGTTGGCAAAGGAAGTTAAAGTAAATGCTGTATCGGAAACCTGTTTTTCTATCGGATAGTTTATCGTGAAGACAAAGTAAACAGCGTAAACAAGAACGTAGCCGAGCGCGAAAACGGCGACGACATATTTTAAATAATAAAACAGTTCTTTTACAAGTGTCAGCAGTTTGCCGAAGAAATTTTGGCCGAACCATAAATTTTTCGCTTTCCAAATAGCATACACAATAGCGAGAAAAATAATGAACGGAATTAAAAGAACCGCCGAAAATTTTAAAAGTTGGGCAACGCCAAAAGCGATTCCGGCATAAATCAGGCGTTTGCCTGAAGGATTGAGAGTAAATTTTACAAAATAATAAAGAGCGACAAAAATTCCAAAGGTAGCGGCAATGTCGGTTGTAACATAATGGCCGTGGGCTAAAACAGTCGGTGAAAACGCGAACAGAAATGTTGGCAGAAAAGCCCACCAACGGCCGACGATTTCACTGGCCCAGATGTAAATGAATAATACAAGAAGAAGAGTTAAGAGCATTGGCGCAACGCGTGACCAGTTGATTATTTGGTCGGCGTTGTTTCCGGATTCATAAAGAAATTGCGTTCCCACGACCCATTGCCCGTTTATTTCAGTTTGCCAGTCGCGGCTTTGGGTTGGAAAATTCAGTTTTTGAAAAAGAAGAGGAAACGCTGACAAGGCTTTGATTAGCGGCGGATGTTCGGGGTTGAGCCGATAATCAAGGTAACGAACATATCCATAGCCGGCGGGGATATGGGCAAGTTCGTCCATAACCGCCGATTCATGGAGAGAAACGCCCAGTGATAAACCAAACGACGCTATGATAATTAATCCCACAAGAGACCACTGAAAATATTTAGACATAAAAAATTAAAATTCAGGCGAAATTTAAGCGACTTGTTAATTTTGTTGTTTTAATAATTATAATATAAAATCTTATCAATGATAATAGTTGGAAAGCACAAACCGCTTTTTTGGACGGCGCATAGCAAAGGGAAAATGAATTTTTACCGATTATCGCCGGGAAGAGTGAAAAGAATAATACATTCTCCTGAAAGAGTTGAGGTTGGAGTTGCTCCTAATACTATCGCGATGATGCAGTCGGTAAAAATCCAAAAACATCCTTATGAAATTTGGACGATGATTCAAGAAACAAAAACGAAGCGCAGAGTGATTTCCGCGTGGAGATATCCGGGCCGGACTAAGCCCGGCGACCCAATCCCGGAAGAAATTTTAAGAGAATTGAAAGGGGTTTTGGAATGAATTCACTACGATACGGGCCGATCGGCCCTTATTGTAGTGAATTGAAAAGTAGAATAAAAGAATATAGATATTACAACGTAGATAGTTGACTTTCTTTGTAATTGAATTATAATTAAAAAGATTAATGGATCCGCGGCCCGCGGGTCTTTTTTAAAAAAATATGGATTTTAAATCTTTAAATTGGGCTATAAAGCAGATTGCGGAAGAAAAGGGTATTGAACCGGATAAGGTTTTCGAAGCCGTTGAATCCGCGATCGCGGCCGCCTATAAAAAAGAATATTGCAAGAGAGGGGAAATTGTTCACGCGAAAATGGATCCAAAAACAGGGGGCCTTAATTTTTGGAAGACAAAAGTAGTTGTTGACGAAACAACGGTGAGAATGGAGGAAGAAGAAGAGGCGGTTCCTTCTAAAGAAGTTGATGATGAAGAAAAAATTCCCAGATATAATCCCGACCGGAATATTTTAATAAAAGAAGCGAAAGAAATAAAACCAGACGTGGAATTAGAGGAAGAAATAATTTTCCCTTTGGAAGAGCACGATGATTTTGGAAGAATTGCGGCCCAAACCGCTAAGCAAGTCATTATTCAGAAATTAAGAGAAGAAGAAAGAATGTCGGTGCAAAGAGAATTTCAAGGCAAGGAAGGCCAGATTGTCAGCGGTATTGTGCAGAGAATTGAGAGAGGAAATGTTTTTGTCGATCTTGGCCGGGCAGCCGGAATTATGTTTTTTAACGAAACAATTCCTGGAGAATATTATCGAGTAAGCGAAAGGTTAAAATTCTATCTTTTGGCGGTACAAAACGAAGAAGGAAAACGGCCCGGTATTATTTTGTCGCGCAGCCACCCTCAATTTGTGGCAAGACTTTTTGAACTTGAAGTGCCGGAAATTGCCGACGGTCTGGTGGAAATAAAAGGGATTGCCAGAGAGGCCGGAAGCAGGACAAAAATAGCTGTTGCCTCAAAAGAAGAGGGTATTGATCCGGTTGGCGCTTCTGTCGGCCAAAGAGGCACGAGAGTAATGGCCGTTACCAATGAACTTGGCAACGAAAAAATAGATATTATTGAATGGCATGAGGAAATTGAAAAGTTCTTGGTAGCGTCACTGTCTCCGGCAAAAGCGAGAGATGTTGAAATTATGCCAAGAAGAGAGGCAAAAGTTTTCGTGCCAGAAGACCAATTAAGCTTGGCTATTGGAAAAGACGGCCAAAATGTCCGTTTGGCGGCAATGCTGACGGGTTGGAAAATAGATATCCGTTCTCAGTCGCGGCCGGATCAAGTGCAGGAAGGGGGAATCGCAGAGATTGAAAATGAAAAAGAGTCCGAAGGGGCGGCTGGGCAAATAGTAGAAATAGTAGAAGAGGGTAAGGATGTTGAAGCTAATAAAGAAAATTAATTTTAATTAAAAAGGTCATATATAAAATAAAAAAATGTTTTATTTTACAATTGTTCCGGCGTTAATAGCGATTTTATACAGCGTTTACATAATTTTTTGGTTGAAAAAACAGCCGGATGGAGACGAGAAAATGAAAGAAATTTCCGGCGCGATTAAAACAGGCGCGATGGCGTTTTTAAACAGAGAATATCGTACGGTCGGAATTGTTGCCGCTGTTTTGGCGGTTGTTCTTTGGATAGTTTTCGGGTGGGTTTCGGCAATAGGATTTTTAATCGGCGCAGCAACGTCGGCTTTGGCCGGATATATCGGAATGCTTGTTTCGGTCAGTTCTAATTTAAAAACAACCGAGGCGGCGAAAAGAGGTTTGGCTCCGGCTTTGTCTTTGGCTTTTAGGGCCGGGTCAGTTACGGGATTTTTAGTTGTCGCACTTTCTCTTTTGGCGGTGAGTTTATTTTTCTTCGCGACAAATGATTTGAAGGTTTTGGTTTCTTTGGGATTCGGAGCGAGCTTGATCTCCGTATTTGCGCGTTTGGGCGGAGGAATTTTTACCAAAGCCGCTGACGTTGGAGCGGACTTAGTTGGGAAAGTTGAAGCTGGAATTCCGGAAGATGATCCGAGAAACCCCGCGGTTATAGCTGATTTAGTTGGAGATAACGTGGGCGATTGCGCGGGAATGGCGGCGGACCTTTTTGAAACTTACGCGGTTACTTTAATAGCTTCTATGCTTTTGGGCTCTTTAACATTTATTGGTAATGTCGGAATTTATTTCCCTTTAGCGTTGGCCGGAACGGCGATTATTGCCTCGGTTTTGGGAAGCTTATTTGTACGGTTGGGCAAGGACCAAAAAATAATGAAAGCGCTTTATAAAGGAATTTTCGCTTCAACGATAATTTCGGCGATTTTGTTTTATCCGGTATCGATAATTTATTTTGCTAATAGTTATAGTGGTTATTATTTGAGCGCGCTGATTGGATTGGTTGTGATGGTTTTGATGGTAGTGGTAACTGATTACTATACTTCAAAAAGTTTTAGGCCGGTAAAGTCAATCGCCAACGCGTCCAAATCCGGACACGGAACAAATATTATTATGGGTTTGGCGATAAGCATGGAGTCAACGTTTTTGCCGGTTGTGATAATCGGCGCGGGGATTTTAGCGAGCTTTTATTTGGCGGGGATTTACGGCGTGGCCACCGCGGTTTTGGCAATGCTTTCAGCCACGGGAATGATTGTGGCAATTGATTCTTTCGGGCCTATTACCGACAACGCCGGCGGAATAGCGGAGATGACGCACCAGCCGGAAGAAGTTAGACGCGTGACTGATGCTTTGGACGCTGTTGGAAACACAACCAAAGCTGTTACTAAGGGATATGCCATTGCTTCGGCAGGGCTGGCGGCCTTGGTTTTATTTGCCAGTTATTCCCAGGAACTCTCGTCTTTTATAAACGGTATTACTTTTGACCTTAGCGATCCGTTGATAATAATCGGATTAATTGCCGGAGCTTCCATTCCTTATTTATTCGGATCATTCGCGATGCGTTCAGTTGGAAAAGCCGCTGGAACGGTTGTTGAAGAAGTGCGAAGGCAGTTTCGGGAAATCCCCGGAATCATGGAAGGAACTGGAAAGCCGGATTACCACAGGGCGGTTGATATTGTTACCAAAGCGGCCTTAAAGGAAATGATCGTGCCGGCGCTTCTTCCGGTTGTCGCTGTTTTGCTTGTTGGATTTTTGCTCGGCGCTAAAGCGCTCGGAGGATTACTCATCGGTTCAATTATTTCCGGACTTTTTGTAGCGATTTCAATGACATCAGGCGGAGCGGCATGGGACAACGCCAAAAAATATATTGAAGAAGGAAATTATGGCGGAAAAGGTTCTGACGCGCACAAAGCCGCGATTACCGGAGACACTGTCGGCGATCCTTATAAAGACACTGTCGGTCCGGCGATAAATCCTTTGATTAAAGTTATAAATATTGTCGCGCTTTTAATTGTAAAGTTTTTGAAGTAGAGGTATAATTATGTTCTTATGGAATTAATACCTACAGTAATTGAAAAAGTGCAGGGAGGGGAAAGGGCTTATGATATTTATTCGCGGCTTTTGAAAGAGCGGATAATTTTTCTTGTCGGGCCGATTAACGATGCGGTTGCCAATTCAGTAATTGCCCAATTATTATTTTTGGAGCATGAAGACGCGAAAAAAGACATTAAGCTTTATATAAACAGTCCGGGAGGAATAGTTTCAGCGGGGTTGGCGATTTATGACACAATGCAGCACGTTAAACCGGATGTTTCAACTATTTGTATCGGCACTGCGGCTTCTGCGGCGGCTTTACTTTTGACGTCAGGGAAAAAAGGGAAAAGATTTTCTTTGCCCAACGCCGATATTTTACTCCACCAAGTGATGGGCGGTGCTGAGGGGCAAGCGGTTGATGTTGAAATAGCGGCAAGGCAGATTTTAAAAATTAAAGAAAGAATCAACCAGATTTTGGTAAAGCATACTGGCCAGCCGATGTCTAAAATAGAAAGAGATACGGACAGGGATTTCTGGCTATCGGCTTCAGAGGCGAAGCAGTATGGCGTAATTGACGAGATTATAAAAGGCAAAAACAACCGCTAAGCGTGGTTGTTTTTCGATTTTATGTTTACAAAAAAACCAAAAATAGCCCTTCAACCCTTCGAGATACCTCAGGGCAAACAAGTTCAGGACAATTCGCCAAAGCGAATTGCTATAAATGGATTTGGAAGAATTGGTCGGCTATTTTTTAGAAACGCGTTTTCCGCTGGAAAATTAAATATTGTTGTCATAAATGATTTGGGCGATATTGAAAATCTGGCGTACTTATTGAAATACGATTCTGTATATAGAACCTACGATAAGGAAGTGAAAGCCGACCGAGAAAAGGGTGTTATTTTAGTTGACGGAAAAGAAATTAAATTTATTTCTGAAAAAGATCCGGCCAAGTTGCCGTGGAAAGAATTAGAAATCGACATAGTGGTTGAGTCGACCGGAGCGTACGAATCGTTTGAAAAATCCAAAGCGCATTTGGACGCCGGAGCCAAAAAAGTGGTTTTAACCGCTCCCGCTAAAGACCAGGATGGACAAATCGGAAAAACGGTTTTGATTGGATTAAATGAAAACGAGCTGAAAACTTGCAATATAAGTTCAAATGCTTCGTGTACAACTAACGCGGCTTCGCCGGTAATCGCCATAATGGCTGAAGAGCCGGGTATTGAAAAAGCGGTTTTAAACACCATCCATGCTTATACGAATACGCAGACGATTGTTGATAGCCCTGTTAAGGGGAGTGATTTTCGACGCGGCCGGGCAGGAGCTCAAAACATAATTCCCTCAACAACCGGAGCGGCGATAGCGGTAACGCGGGCTTTTAAAGAATTGGAAGGAAAATTTGACGGTATTGCCATAAGAGTGCCGGCCGTAACCGGATCAATTGCGGATATAACTTTTATTTCAAAAAGAAACACAACAGCCGAAGAAATAAACGAAATTTTTAAAAAAGCGGAGAAATCAAAACGCTGGCAGGGGATTTTAAAAACAACCGAAGACCAGATTGTTTCAACGGATATTATCGGCGAACCATACGGAGCGATTGTTGATTTAAAATTTACTAAAGTTATTGGAGGTAATTTGGTAAAAATTTTGAGCTGGTACGACAACGAAGCCGGATATGTAGCAACTCTCATAAAACACGTTCTTAAAGCCGCGGAGAGTTTATAATGCGCTTCGATATAATTACTATTTTCCCTCAAATTTTCGACTCGTATTTAAACGAGTCGATTTTAAAACGAGCGCTAACAAAGAAGTTGATTGAAATAAAAATCCATAATTTAAGGGATTTTACTTCGGATAAGCACAAAAAAATTGCCCTTCGGCGCGCTCGGGGCAATTTTGAGGCCCGTCGAAAAATTGACGATAAGTCGTTTGGAGGCGGGCCGGGAATGGTTTTAATGGCTGAACCAATAATTAAGGCCGTAAAGAAGGCGGTAAAATCTAAAAAAACAAAGGTAATTTTGTTTTCTGCCGGAGGCAAGCAATTTGATAATAAAATCGCCAGTAAATTTTCTAAATACGGCCAATTGATTTTTGTTTGCGGAAGATATGAAGGTATAGACGAGCGGACGAAAGAAGCGATAAAAGATTTGGGGTTGGGCGTAGAGGAAATTTCCATTGGTCCCTATGTTTTAACAGGAGGGGAGCTTCCGGCTATGGTTTTAATCGACGCGGTTTCAAGGCAGATAAAGGGCGTTTTAGGAAAATACGAATCACTTGAAGAAAAAAGATTAGGTATCGGCGTGCCGGTTTATACTCGGCCGGAAACTTTTATTTTTCGCAAGAAAAAATACTCAACTCCTGAAGTTCTTTTATTAGGCAACCACCAAAAAATAGAGGATTGGCGACGGAAACATAAAAAATAAATTATAATAAGCATGGATTATAAATTACCGTTAAAGAATTTCGTTAAATCGCTAAACATTGACAATACCTACCCCCTAGGTATAATTTAATAACTCATAATCAATAGCCAGCCATTTATAAATATGAAAAAAAATAAAGAAATTATTACTGCGCTTAAAAAAGCGGACAGCCATTTGAAGAACGTTATAAAAATGGTTGAAAAGAATGAGTATTGCGTAGATATTCTCCAGCAGAATTTGGCGGTTATGGGACTTTTAAAATCCGCCAATAATAAGTTGATGGAGGGTCATTTGAATACGTGTTTTATCGAGGCGATAAAAGGATCAAATAAAAGACAAGCTCAGAAAATGATTAACGAGCTTTTGCAGATAAATAAAAAAGTTCAATGATTTTATAAATTTTATGGAAAATAAAAATAAATATTTATTGCCTGTTTCGTTTTTTATATCAGCGATTTTAATTTCCGCCGCATTTATTTACAGCGCCGGATTGAAAAGCAAAGAAGGAACGAATAGTCCGGGAAGCGTCGCGTCAGCCAATAAGTCCGGTGAATCTAATTTTAGGGAAATTACGGCTCCGCCTCAAGGAACGGAATTGCCGGTTAAATGGGGGGATCTTGGGAAAAAAATGGTTGAAGCCGGAGTTATTGATTCAGAACAGATAAAAGCGATCTACGACAAAAGAGGAGGGTTAAGCGAAGAAGATAGAAATCTTATTTTTGGCGACGACAACGGAAATTTAGTGATTACTCCTAAAAATTCCGGTTTGATTTTGAATATGCTTTGGGCGTTGGGATTAGCTAATAAAAATGAAATTTTAGAAAAAGGGCCGATGCAAAATTACGGAGACGCTAGCAAATTCGCTTCTACCGGCGGATGGTCGCTCGCCAAGGGAAGCGCTATGAATTATTATAGCAGCCGTGAATTTGTAAAATTAACACGGGCTCAGCAAGATTTGGTGGAAAAGGTTTCCAAAAATATTTATCGGCCGTGTTGCGACAATTCGACTTATTTTCCAGACTGCAATCACGGAATGGCGATGCTGGGTTTTTTGCAGTTAATGTCCAGTCAAGGGGTTGGTGAAAACGATATGTATAGAGCGGCGCTGGTGTTGAATTCTTACTGGTTTCCGGATAATTACGCGACAATAGCCAAATATTTTAAACAAAAAGGAGTTGATTGGGATAAGGTCGATGCTAAAAATATTTTGAGCGAGGAATTTTCAAGTATCTCCGGATACGAAAATATTGTTTCGAAAATAACCGAGCCCAAAGAAAATAAAGGAGGCGGAGGTTGCGGAGTATAAAAAATAGCTAATAACCCACAACTAATAACGGGATTTAAATCTCGATGGATTGTCGGTTAATTACAGAAACATGGAATTATTGATAAGCGCATCGTTAATAGCAGCTTTTTTTGCCGGGGTAGCGGCATTGTTCGCGCCGTGTTGCGTGACGGTTCTTTTGCCGTCTTATTTGGCTTCGATTTTCAGGCAAAAATATAAAGTGTTTTTGATGACGTTTATATTCTTTTTGGGAATTGCGACGGTATTTTTGCCGATTGGGTTGGGAGCCGCGGCGCTAAGTCAAATTTTTAGCCGGTATCACAATGTGATTTTCGGAGCAGGCGGGATATTTTTGATAATTATGGGGCTAGTTCTGGTTTTGGGTAAAAAGTTTTCTATGCCGTTTAAGGTCCACCCTAAGCTTGAGGCCAATAACGCGGTTTCGGTTTATGTGCTGGGGATTTTTTCCGGTATTGCCACGACTTGTTGCGCGCCGGTTTTGGCGGGAGTTATTGCTTTAACGGTTATGCCCGGATCGGTGTTTTTGGGAGTTATGTACACCTTGGCTTATGTTTTGGGAATGGTGGTGCCGCTTTTTATATTGGCGTCTTTGGTTGATAAAACGGACGCAACTAACAGGTTTATGGTTCTAAAAAAACAGGTTGAATATACGTTTTTGGGAAGCAAAATTCGCGTCGCGGTTTCGGATATTATTTCCGGAGCGATATTTTTATTGATGGGACTGATAACGACTTACTTGGCTTTTGTAAACAGGCTTTTTGTTCACTCGGCGTATCAAACGAATATAAACATTTATGTGGACAAAATAACCAAGGCGATTGGCGGTATTATCGGATTTGTACCTCAATATGTTTGGGCGCTGGTTGTTCTTTTAATAATAATTTTAATAACTAAAAAGTCGATTAATCAATTCAAAAAATGAAAAAAATCAATATTTTTATAGCGGTTGCCGTTATCGCGCTGCTTGGAGGAATGTATTATTTTGGCGGTCGAAATATTCAAAATAATAATATTGGCGGACAAAAAACAAGCGCCGGAGCGCTTGATAATTTAGTGGGAAAATCAGTTCCGGAGTTTTCTTTGACCGATAGAGAAGGTAAAATTTATTCTCCTGAAAGTTTGAAGGGTAAAAATTACGTTTTGTTTTTCAACGAGGGCTTGATGTGTTACCCGGCATGCTGGAGTCAAATGGCCGAGTTTGGCACGGACGCGCGTTTTAATAAAGATGATTTACAAGCGTTTTCAGTAGTTGTGGACGCGAAATCCGATTGGCAAAACGCGATTTCTAAAATGCCGGAATTGGCGAAAGCGAAGGTTTTGTTTGACAGCGGCGCGGCTGTTTCCAAAAAATTCAACGTTTTAACAGTTAATTCCTCTATGCATTACGGTTCTATGCCCGGCCATACTTATGTTGTAGTGGACAAAGAGGGTATTGTCAGATACGCGTATGACGATCCGACAATGGCAATAAACAACAACATGTTGTTTAATAAAATTAATAGCTTTTAATTAAAATTTGGCTTTGCGCTATTTCTAACGGGATGAAGAAAACTTTTCAAATTATAGGAATGGACTGCGCGTCGTGCGCGGTGTCAATAGAACATTCGGTAAAAAAAATAAACGGCGTTAAAGACGCCAATGTTAATTATGCTTCCGAAAAGCTGTTTGTTGACTTCGAAAAAGAAATAAACGACCAAGAAATAAAAGAAGCGGTTAAAAGAACCGGTTACGAGGTTGTTGCCGTAAGCGACCACGCTTCAATGGACCATGGACAGATGGATCATTCTAAAATGGATCACGCCGAACACGGCGAGCCTAAACAACATAACTCGCCTAATGTTGTCGGCCATGAGGAACACGATCACGCTAAAATGTTAAGCGAGGCAGAAACAAAGATGCTTAAGAATAAATTTTGGTTTGGAACAATTGCGTCTTTAATAACTTTAGTTTTGAGTTTTGGAAAAAGTTATATCGGTTTTATCCCTAAAGATTTTAATTTAGCGTTGCTTATCATTTTGGCAACAGCGGTTGAATTTTGGGTGGGCAAGCAATTTTGGAGAGGCGCGTATTTTGAATTCAAAAACTTTCGTCTTGGTATGGATAGTTTGGTCGCGCTTGGCACCGGCGCCGCTTATTTTTTCAGCGTTGTAGTGGCGGTTTTTAATATTATCCCGGCGTTTAACAATTTTTTTATAGCGAAGTTTGAGCCGTATTTTGATGTGGCGGTTGTTGTTACCACTTTTATTGTTTTGGGAAAATTTTTGGAGGCCAGAGCAAAAGGTTCAGCTTCGGAAGCTATTAAAAAATTATTGAAACTTCAAGCAAAAATCGCCCATCATATTATGCCCGACGGCTCAATACACGATATTGATATTAATGACGTGAAGGTCGGCGATATTTTATTGGTAAAACAAGGCGAAAAAATACCGGTTGACGGCGTTATTTTCGAAGGAGTGACGTCAATTGACCAGTCAATGGTGACCGGAGAATCGCTGCCGGTTGATAAAAAAGAAGGTGATAAAGTTATTGGCGCAACAATAAACAAGAGCGAGCTGTTTAAAATGAAAGCGACAAAAATCGGAAAAGACACTTTTTTGTCGCAGATTATAAAAATTGTCGAAGAAGCGCAGGCGTCAAAAGCACCCATTCAAAAATTGGTCGATAAAATAACCGGAGTTTTTGTGCCGATTGTCATAGGGATCGCGCTTATTACGTTTACTGTATGGATGATTTTGGGGCCGGAGCCGCGATTTGTTTACGCTTTGATAAACGCCGTAGCTGTTTTAGTTGTTGCCTGCCCATGCGCTTTGGGGCTTGCTACTCCGATTGCGGTAATTACCGGTACCGGCAAAGGCGCTGAAAGCGGAATTATAATCAGAAACGCCGGATCGCTGGAGACCGCCGGAAAAATTAATACGGTGGTTTTGGATAAAACAGGCACTATTACCAAAGGCGAGCCGGCGATAACGGATATAATTGTTGTCGATAAATTAAGCGAAGAAGATCTGCTTCAAATAGGAGCGAGTTTGGATCAAAACTCATCGCATCCGATCGGCAAAGCAGTTGTTTTAAAAGCCAAAAGTGAAAATATTAAATTGAAGCCAGTTTCGCAATTTTCAACGACCTTAGGAAAAGGAGTAAAAGGAAAAATTGAAAACAAAGAATATATTTTCGGAAGTAAAAAAATAATAGGCGATTACCAAGTCGATTTTCCGACGCAATTATTGCATTCGATTGAAGAGTTGGAAAAACAAGGGAAAACGGTTTTGATTTTGTCAGACACCAAAAAAATACTGGGTATAATGGCGGTCGCCGACACTTTAAAAGAGAGCGCCAAAGAAACCGTTGATAAATTAAAAAAATTGGGAATGGATGTTTGGATGATAACCGGAGACAACGAAAGAACCGCGCATGCTATTGCCGAGAAAGTGGATATTAAAAATGTTTTGGCTTCGGTTTTGCCGGAACAAAAATCTCAAAAAGTAAAAGAGTTGCAGGATAAGGGATTTGTTGTGGCAATGGTTGGCGACGGCATCAACGACGCGCCGGCTTTGACTCAAGCCGATATCGGAATTGCCATTGGTACCGGAACGGACATTGCCATAGAGTCAGCGGGCATAACTTTGGCCTCCGGCGACCCTGTCGGAGTTTATAAGGCGATCCTGCTTTCGAGAAAAACGTTGAAAAACATCAAGCAAAATCTTTTTTGGGCCTATGCTTATAACATAGCTTTGATTCCCGTGGCAGCCGGAGTTTTGTACCCGGCGTTCGGATTGCTTTTGAATCCGATTTTGGCCGGCGCGGCAATGGCTTTTAGTTCGCTTTCGGTTGTGTTAAACTCGTTGAGGTTGAAAAGAATAAAATTTTAGCGAGGAGTAAGCCCCACACATAAAATTATGTATGGGACGCGGTCGGCTCCTTATAATAAAAATTTAATTATGTACTACAATAATATGATGAACCCTTATGGTTGGGGAGGCGGATACGGGATGATGCAGTTTGGATGGCTGGGATGGATTTTTATGGTTTTATGGTGGGTTATAGTCATTGCCGTGATTGTTTGGGTGATCCGAGCGATTTTTGGAAGAGGAAGAGGGCGTTGGAATTATTACCATGATGGTAATGGAGATAAAGGGCCTCTGGAAATTTTGAAAGAAAGATACGCGAAAGGGGAGATAGATAAGGGTGAATATGAAGAGAAAAAGAAGGATCTTGAAAAATAATAAAAATAGCCCCGCCACGGCGGGGCTATTTTTATGTTATGTGCAATAATTATACACTTTGCGCGAACTCATCGAGCCTGAGGCTCTCAGACGTTCGTCCCGAGTCCTCAGTCCCGAGGGAGCCGAATGGCCTTTTTTGCCTGCCCGCCAAAGCCCGAAGGGCGACGGAGGGAGCGGAAACTGGACGAATGAATCAGTCCCGCCACCGCCTTACTCCTCTTTTTTCTTTTGGCGAAAATCGGGCGGGGTTATTGGCAACAAGATTAAATTTGATCCATGAGTATCTTCAGTTGACTTTAATTACCGAGCAGATTTCTCGCAACAAGGCCGATAACTAAAATACCTAAAGAATTAAAAACAAATGAGACAGGAATAAAAAGGGAGGTTTTGGTTTTCGAAAAACCCATCATTGCAATCCCTATTTCGTCAGGCAAAGGCGAGGCAATCACCAACGCACCCAAAAAGAAGGTCAGCCATCTAAAATGTTTTAGTCGGAAGATAGACCGAAGCCTGCCGTTTTCTGAATTTTTAATTAAACTCATAATATCTTTTCCAAACCTGTCTCGCATAAATCGGAAAATAATCAAATCTCCGCACAAGGCGCCAAGGCCTCCAAAAATGGCTACGGGGAGCACTGATTGAGATAATTGAGCAATCTCACCAAGCGCGACAATTGCCGGAGCGGTGGTAAAAATAGAAGTAAAAAACATACCAGCAATAAAGCTGTCTAGAAACCATAAATCTCGGGTTTGCATTAAAATTTCTTTAATCACCCCTGTTTTTATTAAAAGAACCGCAACGATAATGCTGAGAATAATTATGCCGATATCTATCATTAAATTTTTCGGTGTTTTTTTGTTCATAATTATTATATTTATATTGTCAACTTTCTTCGATAAAAGAATTTGCGTATTTCCTCGACCAAAATAATTGACCCAGCAATTGGAATAATGGTAAGCCATTCTGAAAGAGAGAGTGGTGTGGTGTGTAGGATTTTCTGCAGAAATGGCGTATAGAGCGCGGCAAATTGTAGAAATATAACTATCATTGTGGCGCCAACTAGAAACTTATTAGAAAACGGATTCATCTGAAAAATAGATTTGCTTTCGGATCTGCAATTCCAAGCATTGAACCATTGAAACATAGCAAGCGTTGTGAGCGAAATTGTCAAAGCCTTGGTAAGGTCAGTTTCTCCGCCCAAGGCGGATCCGCCTCCGGCGGAAAAGTACTTCTTGAAAAGATAGAGTGTTCCAATGGCCATTGGTAATGCCATCAAGAACATCCTTTGCGCCATAAGTCCATCCACAATCCATTTTTTAGGCCGCTCAAATTTTCCTTGCATGAGTCCTTTTTCTTTTGGTTCCATAGCGAGAGCCACATCAAGGAAGCCGTCAGTAACAAAATTAAGCCAGATGATTTGAGCGGCGAGAAGGGGTAACGGGTATCCTAAGACAAGCGCGCCCACGACGACCATTACCTCGCCCGTACTCGTGGAAAAAAGATAAAGAATGACTTTTTTAATTGTTTTATAAATTCCCCTGCCTTCTTCGGCGGCTGAAACTATACTTGCAAAGTTGTCGTCGAGAAGCACGATATCCGAAGCTTCCTTTGCCACCTCGGTTCCGATTTTCCCCATTGCCACACCGAGGTCAGCCGCCACAAGAGACGGCGCATCATTCACTCCGTCTCCGGTCATTGCCACGATTTCGCCTCGCTTGCGATAGGCTTGAATAATACGAAACTTGTGATCCGGCGTGACTCGTGCAAAGACGGTGGTGTGGGCAAGTTTCTCCGCCAGCTCGTCATCAGACATTTTGTCTATTTCTTTCCCAGTAAGAACGTTATCGCCTTCGCGCCAAATATCCGCCTCCTTCGCAATTGCCTGTGCCGTGAGATGATGATCGCCCGTAATCATTACCACGCGCATATCTGCCGCTCGCACTCTTTGCATTGCTTCTTTAACTTCGGGACGAAGCGCGTCATTCATGCCAAAAAAACCAACAAAAGTGAGCGACGGTATCGCATTCCCATCAACGCTCCGCCCAGCGTCTTGATTTATGGCATAAGCAACTACCCTAAAACCGTTTTGCGCAAGATTATGGAAAACTGATTCTAATTCTTTTTTCCTTTCTTCGCTCAGAGTTTCGGCTCCATTTTTGTGCCAGATATTTTTACAAAGCAGAAGTACTGCCTCTGGTGCGCCAACGATAGTAAGAAAATTTTTGTCGTCCACTGCTCGAATTGTGGCGTGATACTTTTTTTGATAGTCAAACGGTAATTCAAAAATTTTCGGTGTTTCCTTTTCTAGCATGTCGCGACGAAATCCAATCTTTTCAGAAAGCACCAACATCGCTGCCTCGGTGGGATCACCAGCAATCTTCCAAGTACTGGTTTCTTCTAAAAAAGACAGTCGCGCGTTGGCGCAGAACGCCGCGATTTTTCCGCTAAAAAGTAAATCAGCATGGTTTAAGGGATCAATAGTTTTACCATCAAAAGTTGCTTCGCCTTTTGGCTCGTATCCATTACCCGTAATGTTAAAAATTTTTCCGTCCACATACACGCGTTGAATAACCATTTCGTTTCTAGTGAGCGTTCCGGTTTTATCCACAGCAATAATTTTTGTTTGCCCCAATGCTTCCACTGCCTGCAAACGCTTCACTAACACATTGCGCTTCGACATTCTCCGAACGCCAGCTGCCAAAACCAAAGTCATTACAATCGGCAATCCCTCTGGAATTATAGAGACTGAAAGCGCCACCGCAGTGGTAAACATTTCTTTGAGGGATTTACCAGAAAGAACACCAAGAACAATTAGAGAGGTGCTAATGACGGCTACCGTAACGATAATAACGCGAGAGAGATAACGAATATTGGTTTTTAGAGGAATCTCGGTATCAATCGAGGAAATCTTCTCTGCAATTTTTCCAATTTCTGTTGCAAGTCCGGTAGCCACGACAATCGCAGTGCCATTTCCCCTCAAAATGTGCGTACCCTTAAACACCATATTTTTCTGATCCGCCACTGGCAGGCGCTCGTCTCTTCGAGCCTGAGGGCTCCTTAGAGCCTGAACGGCTCGAGGACTCAGCTCTTTCGACTGTGAAGTCTTCAGGACTGAATAGCCCGAGGGATTGTCAGCGGGCGCTACTATATCGGTTTTAGTCACTGGTTCTGATTCTCCAGTAAGACTTGCCTCATCAACTTTCAGGGTATTGGAGAAAATAATCCGTGCGTCAGCCGGCACTTTTTCTCCTTCTTGCAATACAATAATATCTCCGGGCATTACCTCGGTATCTGGGATGATAAGTTCTTTCCCATCTCGCAACACGGTTGCGGAAGTCTCGGCAAACCTTTTTAAGGCAAGAAGTGTGTTTTGCGCCGTGCCTTCCTGAATTGTTCCTACAATCGCATTAAAAAGAAGCACCGCAAAGATAATCGAAGCGTCGATAATTTCTCCCATCGCAAAAACAATCCCTGCCGCGGCAAAGAGAATATAAATCAGTGGACTTTGAAATTGCCGCAAAAAAATAAGGAGCAGACTGTCTACTTTCCCTTCGGGAAGTTTATTGAATCCGTATTCCTGAAAACGCTTGGCCGCTTCTTCTTTTGTTAAACCGTGTTCATGAGAATGGAGCAAATCAAGAACCTCGGGGACTGTTTTTGTATGCCATGAAATTTGTTGCATTATTGCCATAGTTATTTTTCTTTATTTGGTCTATATCGAAATGCGCGTCTAAACCCCTCTTCTTCTGCTTTTTTCACGGTAGCACAATAAAATTCGCCTCGTGATTTTTCTATTTTGGTTTTGTCGTATTGTTGGTCAAATGGCAAATGATAAATCTTTGTTCCATCAACCATAGACACATTGCACTTGATAGCAGGGTACGCTTTATCAAATTTGAAATTTTCTTTTAGATCAATTTTCAGCTCCTTCGCAAATCTTCGTGCCAAATCGGAAAGTTGAGTTGATGTATAGAAAATTGCCTGTACTTTCTTGTCGGGATTTTCATCTTTATATTGAAAAACAGTGCCGAAAAATTGGAAAATATGCTTTTCGTATATTGTTCTAAACTGCGACCAATTTTTGCATTGGATAACAATAAAATCTTTTCCTTTTTGGCAAATCAAATCGCGCCCTAAATCTTCAAATCCTTTGAAAATACCGACATAATCAACATCATATCCTTCTTGTTCGTAGAGATAGCCAACATATCTTTCATAAAGACGACCAATGAGCCATTTAGATTTTGGACGCTTCCAAAATCTATCAAGAGCCGTTTGATTTCTTTCAATGCTAGGTAATTTTCTATATTCTTCTTTTGAAAGATATTGAGTTGCCGCGTCCTGTATTTCTTCCTCTGAATATTCTTTCAAAAGTTCACGCTCTTGCTCCGTTGCAATATATACTTCCTCTTTCAAATCAATAAGAAATGGCGCAATATTTTCGTAATATGCAACAAGATATTCGGCAATTTTTTTGTCCCTCTCTGCTTCTCGTCGTAATCTCGATTGCTCTTTAACAATCAAACTTGCGGAAACAGCAGAATGCTTTTTGTATTGTAAAAAGTCAATAATGCTTCTGTCCTGTAGCTTGAAAAACTCCTCATACGTTTTGACAAGCCACGGAAAGCCAATCTGTCTTTCTTTAGCTAATTGAACCACTCCTTTTTCCTGTTCCTCTAATCGCTTGAAAGAGGTGTCAAAAAGTTTTGAAGCATTGTTAAAATCGGCTAAAAGATTAGTGAGTTCTTGCTTTGTTCTATCGTAGTAGCTCATATATTTGAATATGCTTGCCGAATATCATCAATCATCTGTTCGTTGATGGATTTTTTGTATTCTTTTCTGGCTTCCACGATATTATTCGTGTAATTACACCTCGGATATTTTGTGCAACCCATAAACTTGCCGAATTTTCCTTTCCGAACAATAAGATGACCATCTTTGCATTTTGGACACTCGTTCATTAGCACAGCATTACTTCCCCAAAGTTGCTCTTTCATTCTTTCAATCTGTCCTCTCACGGGGTCAGTTTTTGAATATTTTATGTGCGCTAATTTCTGTTTATAACTTTCAATAATTGCGTCTATGTCTAATCCACTCAAAACCTCCGCGGCAACTTGATCTCTAATCTTTTCTCTGTGTTTTTTGAAAGCTTCCGAGATTTTGGAAAATATCCACCCTATTAGGGCGATTCCTCCGTAAATACCGATGATGTAAAGTATTGCTTCCATATCATTTTATTAAATCTTCAATTGTGACATTGAGAGTTTTAGCGATTTTGCTCACCACAAAAACCGACGGCTTTTTAATAACACCAGTTTCAATCTTGGTAAGCGTTGTATAAGCAACATCTGCCTTACGAGCAAAATCGTCTTGAGAAAGTCCTAGTTTTTGTCGCAATTTCCTTATTTTTAGTCCTAGTTGATTACTTTCCATATATTGATACCATATTACTGTTGTTTAATTTCGGACACAGTATTATACTAATAGATATGAGGACTTTTTTCAATTTTATCATTGCCAAAAACCGCCGCCACGGCGGGGCTAATTTTAATTTTGGTGCTGTATTCTTGAATTAGTCCGAACGCATTTCGCCGCCTGCGGCGGCGAGGAAAACCCCCCGCGAAATTCTGAAAATGCGGCGGAGCCGCACCAATGACAATTTCAAGTCTTTCTTTGGCGGATTCGGATTTACTGAAATTCTAAGGAATTTCAGTCTTGGCGGCAAATTCTTTGTTCTTTGAAATAACAGAAAACCCACCACTTGCGCAGAGGATTCTCTGCACCCGTGATGGGTTTGGTTGGTTACAGCTTGATGAGCCCCTTCTCCACCGATTCGTATCTCGCACGAGTCTCGCGTCCATGCCGGTCGACCGCGCAGATCACATCGCCCACATTCATGATGACGAGTGCGTCGTGCCAGGCGATGTTCTCGTGATCACGCTGGTTTCCAAACCAGTCCAGCGGGCCAGTCGCTCTTGCGAGGACCTGACGAGCCGGGTTGATCGTGAGACGAGTCGTGCTCGCTTCGCGGTCGAACCACCAGTTGCCCGTCCCGTCGCCGCCAGACTGGCCTTCGGTATTCACGAACACCAGAATCTGGTCGCTCTCGTGGGTGGGTTTCGCTAGCGCCCAGCCGTCCTGAATCTGGACCGGATGAGCTTCGAACACGTCGCCACCGCAGTGCAAGTCACGGCGAACCTCGGCGGGGTTCTTACGGAACATGGGAATCTTCTTCCCACATACTCCGCCTCCGAGGAAGAGGCTGATCTTCAGCCCCTGCTGCCCATCGAGGATTGCTCCGCGATAGACTCTCTCGTCCTCGGCATTGATCGTATAGACTTTCATGGCTCCCTCCTTTGGGAGAGTCCTACAGCATTATTAGTGCTGGGACTGTTAGGGTGTGAACGAACGTCAAACTTCAGGATCTGCTTGTATTATACTCCTATTCAATTAGTTTGTCAAGCTATCGTAAAAACAACCAAAAAAGCCCTATTTCAGGCCATCTATCATTCTTAAATCCAATGATTAAAATTTTTCTTTTCTGCTTCTACAAAATATGGTTCGAGCCGATGTTTTTAACAGGTTCTTTGGCAGTTTTTATCGACGCGGCTCCGCCGCATTTTCAGAATTTCGCGGGGGGTTTTCCTCGCCGCCGCAGGCGGCGAAATGCGTTCGGACTAATTCAAGAATACAGCACCAGTAAGGAATTTGCAAGCGGTTTCGGCTCGCCTCGCTTCGCTCGGCGACTAAATTGTATTGAATTTTGGGCGAAAAAATCAGTTGGCGATTTCGTTCGGGAAAAAGAAAATTTTTTAATCAAATGAATATGAAATATTTTATCTACGCAAGAAAATCTACCGAAGAAGATGACCGACAGGTCTTGAGTATTGAAGCTCAACTTGTTGAGCTCAAAGAATTTGCCGCCAAAGAAAAACTTGAAATTGTCGCCTCGCTTTGCGAGGCAAAAACTGCCAAAGAACCTGGGCGAATTAAATTCGCTGAAATGTTGTCATTGATTGAAAAAGGAAAGGCAGACGGAATTATATCGTGGCACCCAGACAGGTTAGCAAGAAATTCCGTTGATGGCGGTAAAATAATTCACTTTGTTGATCGCGGCTTGATTAAGTCCCTCAAATTTCCCACTTTTTGGTTTGAGCCAACGCCACAGGGATTATTTATGCTGAACATTGCTTTTGGACAGAGCAAATACTTTGTGGACAATTTGCGAGAGAATGTAAAACGAGGATTGAGGCAGAAAATCAGAAATGGCGTTTGGCCCGGCTGGGCACCGGTTGGCTATCTCAATAATCCAAAAACTCGTTTAATTGATATTGACCGAGGGAAAGCACAGAAAGTGAAAAAACTTTTTGAGTTTTACTCCACTGGTAGATACACTCTTAAATCTCTCGCAAATTGGTCTAAGGAAAAAGGTTTGTATGGCAATCTCGGAAAAGAAATCGCTGTTAGCAATGTTCAGAAAATTTTGAATAACCCTTTTTATATTGGCTTAATGAAATACAAAGGGGAAATTTTTGAGGGACAACACGAGTCGTTAATTTCAAAGAAACTTTTTGATAAATGCCGAGAGGTGATGAGCAAGCGAGGAAAAGTGCAGGAAGTCAGAAAACACAATTTCGCTTTTCTCGGCTTGATGAAATGCGCTTCTTGCGGCTGTTCAATAACTGCCGAAATTCAAAAGGGACATAATTATTATCGTTGCACCAAGAAAAAAGGCATTTGCCAAGAAAAGCATTATTTACGAGAAGAAGTTTTAAGTGAGCAAATTAAATCTTTTCTTCAAAAAGTTTCTTTGTCGAGTCAAGACACCGAAAAAGTTTTGGCGGCTTTGGATAGTGAACAAGAACAGGCAAAACAACAAGCAAAGTCGAAAGTGGAAATTTTGAAAGAGCAATTAAAACAAGTAGAGATAAAATTAGGAAAATTGCTCAATGTGTTTTTGACAGACGCTTTATCCACAGAAGAATACGCCGCCAAAAAACAAGAATTGTTGTCGCAAAAAATGGAGTTTCAGGAAAAAATCACCGACTTTGAGCAAAAAGGGTTGTCTTGGCTCGAACCGGCTCGTGAGTTCGTTTTATCCCTTAATCAAGCCGCAAAATTGGTAGAAACGGAAAACAAAAAAGAAATGACAATATTTCTTAAAAACATCGGCTCGAACCATATTTTACGAAATCGCCAACTGATTTTTTCGCCCAAAATTCAATACAATTTAGTCGCCGAGCGAAGCGAGGCGAGCCGAAACCGCTTGCAAATTCCTTACTGGTGCGCGGGAGAGGACTCGAACCTCCAAGCCCTTGCGGGCGCTACCACCTCAAGGTAGTGCGTCTGCCAGTTTCGCCACCCGCGCATGGTTAAATTATGTTTTAATTCCGCTGAAATTTCAAGCAATCTTTTAGCTTTCTAACTGAATTGCAATCTGTTTAATCTATACAAACACAAAAAACAAAATAAGAAATTGTTATTTGATAACTGTATAGTTGACTATACAGTTTGTAAACACCAATTTTTAGCCCCTATAGGAATAATATATAAATAATGTCTATTAGAATAATGTCTGTAGGAGTAATGCGTGTAGGGATAATGTGTGAAGATAATATTTGATGAAGTGATGGTGTTTATTGGTGAAACTTCACTAATGGTGATGTTTTTTCGTCTTGGGGATAAATCTATACTTTCTGAGGTTTGGTTTTAAAGGGTCGTGCTAGTTTGATTTAGTTTTGTTTTTGCTTTCGGAATATTTTCGTTTTTTCCAAACCGGTCTTTTGAAATTGTCTTTTATAAATCTGACGGTTGCTCTTGTGACGTCCGCTCTCCGGCTGATTTCCGAATACGAAATTTTTTCTTCCAGCAATTTTTTAACCACCAGCCGTTTCTCCAATAAAATAATTTCTTCATCGGTCAGCCCTATCTTTAAAACATTCTTTAAACTTTTTCCACTCTCGGCTTTTTTAAGATTATCAAAAAATTCTCCCCAGATTTTACCAGAAAAATCCTTATCAAGATGTTTTTTGCTCGTTCTGCCCATCTGTATAGTATACTATACAGATGGGAAAAAGAAAACGCCAGCTTTGAAATTTGAAAGATGCAGCATCAAAAAATGCCCGAGCGGGCATTTTTTGTATTGTAGTAAGTTGTAGGTTGTAGGTCGTTGGTCGTAAGCTGCCTACGCCGCCACTCCGATTTTTTCTCTAGACTTTTTCTTGGAGAGGTTTCTTACAAAATAAATTTTTGAGCGGTGGACTTTTTTGGGAGAGCTCGTAATTTCAACTTTATCGATTAACGGCGAATTTATAGGATAAACTTTTTCCACGCCAACTCCGGCAACCGTTGAGCGGACCGTAAAAGTCCCGCCGGGTTCATTTCCGTGTTTTCTGGCAATTACAAGGCCTTGGAATCTGCCGATTCTTTCTTTGTCGCCTTCTTTTATTTTCTCATAAACCCGGACCATAGCCCCGGATTTGATTTTGTCGAGTATTTCTAGCTTTATCATTTTTATATATTAGTTAGTGTTCTCGAATTTGTCAACGATTTTTTGCAGTTCTTTGGGCAGGCCGGCTTCTATTTTAATTCGACGGTTTTCCGAAAGATTGAATTCAAGCGATTTTGCGTGGAGAAATTGACGGTCTAATTTGAAGGGGATTCCCTTCGACAAGCTCAGGGCAAGTTTTTTTGATCCGTAAAGCGAATCGCCAACAATAGGATGGCCGATGGAAGCGAGGTGTACTCTGATTTGGTGCGTTCTGCCGGTTCTTGGCAACACTTTCAAAAGACTAAAAGTCACTGGTTTACGCGGATAACTGAAGGTTTTTATTACCTCGTATTCCGTAACAGCGGGTTTTTCCATTTTTCCTTTAAAAACCGTTCTTTTGGTAGTGCCAGGCTTTAAGCTGATTGGTTTTTCAATCACTCCTTTTTTGTTTTTTATTTCGCCCCAAACTAAAGCCAAATACGTTTTTTTGATTTTGTGTTCCTGGAATAAATTTTTTAAGTACTCAAAATATTTTTGGTTTCTAGGAATTACAATTATTCCGGAAGTGTCTTTATCAAGACGATGGACTATGCCTGGCCGATTTTTGGGGTCATCGCCGACATTTTTTATTTCCGGGTATTTTTTAATCAGCCAAGCGGAGAGAGTTTTTTCAGTGTTGGTTGCGGTTGGATGGACCCCGTTAGAGGAAAGCCGCCCCGAGGCGGCTGAAGCCGCGCTTTCAGCGAGGCGTCCTCTAACGGGGTGGACTAATAACCCTGCAGGTTTGTTGACGGCAATTAGATCTTTGTCCTGATAGAGAATTTCAATTTTTTCGTTCATATTTTTCGCTTATGATATAAATATAGCAAAAATCCGCCTAATTTTAATTAGGCGGATATCCCTGTGGGCTTGTCCAGATTCGAACTGGAGGCCTCTTCCGTGTCGAGGAAGCGCTCTAACCAACTGAGCTACAAGCCCATTTATTAATTATATTGTTTTATTATTTTATCGCAAAACTCTTTGACTTTTCCTTTCTGGTGCGTGTGGAAGGAATCGAACCTTCGACCTCTGTCTTATCAGGACAGCGTTCTACCACTGAACTACACACGCATAAAATAAAAAACGGTATTTAAAAATATACACGTTTTTTTAAAATTGTCTATTCTTTTGTAATCCCGATATTTTTGAGTTTTTCAAAATTAAATCTTGCAACCGGAGAGGCTGAATCGTTTTGGCCTTCTATATTCTTAAAAATATTTTTGGCAAAGGTGATGGTAAAAAAGATTACAACAAGAAGCGTTGTTAGAATTAAAACTCCTGTGATTGTAAAAATAATATCCCGTTTTTTTGAATTCATCGCCATGTTAAAAAGAAAATATTTGTCCGTTTAAATTTCCATTGAAAGAGCGGTTGTTTTCGAAATTTAAATCTATTGATGTTAATTGGACGGCGTATTTGCTGTTTTCAATAGATTTTAAAAAGTTGGCGATACTCACAAATCCTCCCGAAGAGCCATTTAAGGACAGAACCATAGATGTTCTGCGAGCCTTATTTTCAAGGGAAGGAGTTTCGTCGCGAAATTCCAAATTTAAGTTTATGCCGTTTGTTTGCGCCAATGCAATCAATTCTTTTTTAGAATTTATCAATTGCTCTTTTGTTATCAGCGCTGAGTCGAGCTCCGCGGAATAAGAAGCGGCTTTTTGTGATTCGGATTGTAAAATCGTCAATAATTCCAAGCCGCGATTTTTTCTTGATATCTCCAATTTTGCCTGGCTAATTTGCTGGGCTTTTTTGCTTGAATCGCTGGCCAAAAATATTACCGCTACTAGAACGATTAAAATAATCCCTAAAACAGTCGAAATTGTAATTATCAAATATTTCCGAAAATTCATTTTATATACTAATATATTATCAAATGGCGCCGTTAAAAACAATTTATTCTCATGATGAAAATTTTCCCGCGCTTTTAAACCAAATCTCAAATGTACCGGAAAAAATTTTTGTTTTGGGAGATGAAGCGGTTTTGAATGAAAAATTAAAAATCGCGATAGTGGGGACGAGGAAGGCGTCTTTGGCGGGCAGGAATTTAGCAAGAAAATTCGCTAAAGAATTGACTCAGTTTGGAATAGTTGTAGTTAGCGGTTTGGCTATGGGGATAGATTCTGCCGCTCACGAGGGAACGGTCCAAAATAAAGGAAAAACAATAGCGGTTCTAGCCAATGGTTTGGATAAAATTTATCCTGCCCAGAATGAAAATTTGGCCAATGAAATTTTAAAAAATGGCGGTGCTCTAATTTCAGAATATGCTCCGGGTTTGCCGTCTTTACCGCACCAGTTTTTGGAAAGAAATAGGATTATCAGCGGTCTGTGTGTTGCCACTATTGTAATAGAAGCTCCTGAAAGATCGGGATCTTTGGCAACAGCCCGTTTTGCGGCGGAGCAGGGGCGAGAAGTTTTTGTCGTGCCCGGGCCTTCAAGCGATATTAATTATTTAGGCTCTCACAAATTAATAAGAGACGGCGCCAGATTAGCGTCTTCGATAAAAGATATTTTTGAAGATTTGGATATTGAAATAGTCGGAAATGAAAATAAAAAAGAAAAAATTTTTAATATTGATGATCCTGAAAAAAAGCAGATTGTGGATATTTTAATTGAAGCCGGCGAGCCGCTTTCGGTTGACAAAATCGCGAATCTCACTAAACTTGAGCCTCAAACGATTAATCAAAAAATTGCATTTTTAGTAATTGAGGGAATAATTAAGGAAACAGAGAAAGGATACACTCTGTAAGAAAATTCTAAGCACTAAACTCTAAATTCTAAACAAATTCAAAACGTTTAGGATTTCGATATTAGGATTTAGGATTTAAAAATGTATGGATTTAATCATAGTTGAGTCGCCGGCGAAGGCGAAAACAATTTCAAAATATCTTGAAGGTAAATACGAAGTTAAGGCAAGCGTGGGGCATATTCGCGATCTTCCCAAAAGCAACAAAAGCGCCATAGATATAGAAGGCGGTTTTATTCCTTATTATGTGGTGCCGAAAGAAAAAGAAAAAGTTGTCGAAGAGTTACGGGCGTTGGTAAAAAAAGCTGACAAGGTTTATTTGGCGACTGACCCTGATCGCGAGGGCGAGGCGATTGCGTGGCATATTAAAGAAGCGATTGGATTAAAAAAGCCTAAAAGGGTTGTTTTTTATGAGATCACAAAAGACGCTGTTAAAGAAGCGATGGAGCACCCTCGGGCCATAGATGATGATTTAAGGCGGGCGCAAGAAGCGCGACGAGTTCTAGACCGTTTAGTTGGATATGATTTATCCGGGCTGATTTGGAAAAAGGTGCGTTACGGGCTTTCGGCTGGCAGAGTCCAGTCGCCGGCGCTTAGAATAATAATGGAGCGCGAACGCGAGATAAGAGCGTTTATTTCGGAAAAATTTTGGGTTATTCAGGCGGAAGTCAAAAATAAAAACAAGGAAATATTTATTTTGACTTGCGTTGAAGAACCTCGAGAGCAAAAATTAGCTGAGAAGATAATAGAAATTGGCAAAAAAGGAATTTGGAAAGTTAAAGATATTTCGGAAACAGAAGTGAAGCGATCTCCAAAGGCGCCGTTTATTACTTCAACTTTGCAGCAAGCGGCTAGTTCGCGTTTGGGATTTTCTCCGTTTCGGACAATGGGCATTGCCCAAAAACTTTATGAAGCCGGTTCGATTACTTATATGAGAACCGACAGCACTAATTTAAGCAAAGCCGCGCTTGGTCAGGTTTACGCCGTTATAGAAAAAAAATACGGAAAAGAATATTTATCGCCAAGGACTTATTTAGGAAAAGTAATGCACGCGCAAGAAGCTCACGAGGCCATAAGGCCAACGAATTTTTCCAATGAACGAGCAGGGACAAGCGATGATCAGAAAAAGCTTTATAAATTAATTTGGCAGAGAACAATCGCTTCGCAAATGTCTGACGCGAAACTGACGAGAACAAAAATAATAGCGGAAGTTGAAACCGAAAAAGAAAAAATAAGTATTCCGGATTTTGCAATCAGCGGATCAAGAACTATTTTCCCCGGGTGGCTCAGGGCTGATACAGAGGCAAATGGAGAAGACATTGAATTGCCGAAAGTTTCCGTTGGAGAAATTTTAAAACTTATTGATTTAACATCCCAAGAAAAAGAAACTCAGCCGCCTGCGCGCTATACCGAAGCGGGTCTTGTAAAAGAATTGGAAAAGCGTGGCATAGGCAGGCCGTCTACTTACGCGTCTATAATAAGAACAATAGAAGAACGCGGTTATGTTGAAAAAATAAATAAAACTTTATATCCAACCGATACCGGTGACGTAGTCAGTTCTTTTTTAGAAAAGTATTTTTCTCAATATATAAGCGATTCGTTTACTTCTGACATGGAAAGTAAACTTGACTTGATAGCCGAAGGTAAAACGGAGTATAAAAAAACATTAGCCGATTTTTATAAGCCGTTTTCTAAAGACGTTAAGTCAAAAGAGAAGCTTGAAAAAATAACTAATTTAGGAGAAGCGAGCCCGGAATTAAAATGCCCTGTTTGCAAAGGGCCGATGATAATAAAACTTGGAAGGGCGGGTAAATTTTTAAGTTGCGCGAAATTTCCTAAATGTGAAGGGTCAAGAACGATTGACGGAAAAGTTATGGAAGCGCCGAAAGAAACCGGAGAAATCTGCTCGGTTTGCGGAGAAACAAAAGGGGGTAAGCTCGTGGAGCGGGAAGGTAAAAACGGAAAATTTATTTCCTGCAACCGTTTTCCCAAATGCAAATATATTAAAAAAGATTTGGATTTGGAAAAGCAGAATTCCACGGGCATAGAATGTCCGGTGTGCAAGAAGGGTTTTATGACTGAAAGAAGAGGAAGGTTTGGAATTTTTTACAGCTGTTCCAATTATCCGGAATGCAAATACGCTATTAAGGCAAGGCCAACAGGAGATGTTTGCAAAATCTGCGGAGCTTTGATGATGCAAGGCACGAAAACAATACCTGAGCGCTGTAGCGACAAAAACTGCCTCAACCACAACCCGCATAAAATCAACAAGTAAAAGAATGCGATGCGAAATTTCTTGACAACTTTAATGGTTTTCTGATATGTTTTTAAGGTTCTCTAAATTTAAAAAAGTATGCCGACTATTGGGCAGTTAATTAAAAAAGGGAGAAAGCCGACTCTGAAAAAATCAAAATCCCCGGCATTGGGGCTTTATTTTAATACAATAAAAAACAGACCGGTAAATTCTTCCTCGCCATTTAAAAGAGGGGTTTGCTTGAAGGTTTTTACGACTACTCCAAAAAAACCGAATTCGGCGCTTCGAAAAGTGGCGAGAGTCAGATTAACTAACGGTCAGGAAGTCACGGCGTATATTCCCGGAGAAGGCCATAATCTTCAGGAACACTCGGTTGTTTTAATAAGAGGCGGAAGAGTAAGGGATTTGCCCGGAGTCAGGTACCATATTATAAGGGGTATTTTGGATACCACCGGAGTTGAAAATAGAAAACAACAGAGGTCAAAATACGGGGCTAAACGGCCCAAATAAAATAAAACATGCGTAAACCGAGGAAATACAAAAGAGTTCATAAATCAGACGTTATATTCGACTCAATCGCGGTCGGCAGATTTGTTAATTATTTAATGAAGGGAGGAGAAAAATCAGTGGCGGAAAAAGTATTGTATAAAGCATTTAAAAATATTAAAGAAGAAACAAAGGAAGAGCCGCTTAATGTTTTTGAAAAAGCTCTTGACAATGTTTCGCCGATGCTCGAAGTCGTTTCTAAAAGGGTTGGCGGCGCCAATTATCAGGTGCCGCGCGAGGTAAGGCCTGAAAGAAAGTTTTTTTTGGCGTGCCACTGGATTATTGACGCGGCTCGCGCTAAAAAAGGAAAACCAATGGATAAGAAATTGGCCGAAGAACTTATTTTAGCGGCGAAAAACGAAGGCTCGGCTATCAAGAAAAAGCAAAATGTCCACAGAATGGCGGAGGCTAACAGGGCATTCGCGCACTTCGCTTAATTTTTATGCGTCAATATCCTCCTGAAAAATATCGAAACATCGGCATCATCGCGCATATTGATGCCGGTAAAACAACCGTAAGCGAGCGGGTTCTTTTTTATACCGGGATTTCCCACAAGATCGGAGAAGTTCATGAAGGAGAAGCGGTGATGGATTGGATGGAACAAGAAAGAGAAAGGGGAATTACTATAACCGCGGCGGCGACAAATTGTTTTTGGACGCCAGTTAGATTACTTTCAAGAGCCGGCGATGAAAACGAACGGCAGAAAATAAGGAGTGAAAAAGAACAGCGGATAAACATTATTGATACTCCCGGACATGTTGATTTTACGGTTGAAGTGGAAAGATCCTTAAGGGTTTTAGACGGCGGGGTTGTGGTTTTTGACGGTGTTGCCGGCGTTGAACCGCAGTCGGAAACGGTTTGGCACCAAGCGGATAAATATAAAGTGCCGAGAATGTGTTTTATCAATAAGTTGGACAGGACGGGAGCAAGTTTTGAGAATTCTTTTAAGTCAATTTATGAAAAACTGACGCCTAGCGCGGTGGTGATACAACTGCCAATAGGTTTGGAGTCGAATTTTGAAGGAGTCATCGATTTGATAGAAAGGAAATCTTATTATTTTGAAGGCGATCGCGGAGAAAAAGTTTTGGAAAAAGAAATTCCTGAAAATTTAAAAGCGGACGCGGAAAAATATCGGGCTAAATTAGTTGAAAAAATCTCCGAATATAATGAAAACTTGCTTTCAAAATATTTAAATGGAGAAGATATTTCCATCGATGAATTAAGAAGCGGCTTAAGAAACGCGACTTTAAAAAATCAACTGGTTCCGGTTCTCTGCGGTTCGGCTTTGAAAAATAAAGGAGTGCAGCTTCTTTTGGACGCAATTTTGGACTATCTGCCGTCGCCGACAGATCTTATTGAATTGAAACCGATAAAAGGAATAGATATTAAAACCGGCGCGGAAATAATCAGAAATCCCAATGATGACGAACCTCTTACCGCATTAGCTTTTAAAATCGCTACTGATCCTTTTGTTGGAAGTTTAACTTATTTTCGGGTTTACAGCGGCGTGCTTAAAAAAGGAACTTATGTTTTAAATTCTTCAAAAAATGACCAGGAACGGATAGGAAGAATAGTGCGAATGCACGCTAACAAACGCGAGGAGGTTGATGAAATGTATGCCGGTGATTTGGGAGCGATAGTCGGTTTGAAAAATACATCTACCGGAGATACGCTTTGCGATCCGGATTCGCCGATTATTTTGGATAAAATCACTTTTCCGGAACCGGTTATCTCGGTTCGTATTGAGCCGAAAACAAAAGCTGACCAGGAGAAAATGGGTACTGCTCTTAGAAAATTATCCGATGAAGACCCGACATTTAGAGTCAGCGGCGATATGGAAACAGGGGAAACTATTATTTCCGGAATGGGCGAGCTTCATTTGGATGTTTTGGTTGACAGAATGAAAAGAGAATTTGGCGTTGAAGCCAATGTAGGAAGGCCGCAAGTCTCCTATAAAGAAACTATTAATGGAGAAGCCGAAGCAGAAGGAAAATATATACGTCAATCAGGCGGACGCGGCCAATATGGCCATGTTTGGCTCAAAGTAAAAAGTTTGGAAAGAGGCAAGGGATTTGTTTTTGTTAATCAAATTAAGGGAGGCGTTATTCCGCAGGAATTTATTCCGGCGGTTGAAAAAGGAGTGAAAGAAGCATTGGACAAGGGAGTGGTCGCGGGCTATACATTGACGGATATAGAAGTTACGCTTTATGATGGTTCATATCATGATGTTGATTCTTCGGAAATCGCGTTTAAAATAGCCTCTTCTATGGCGCTTTCGGAAGCTGCCAGACGGGCAAAGGCGGTTTTGCTTGAGCCGATAATGAAGGTTCAGGTTGTAGTTCCGCCGGAATTTTTCGGAGACGCCAGCGGGGATTTAAATTCAAGGCGGGGCAAAATTGAAAATATGAGCGATCGGGCCAATATGAAAGTCATTGATTCGAAAGTCCCTTTGGCGGAAATGTTCGGTTATGCCACGAAATTAAGGTCAATAACCCAAGGCAGAGGAAGTTTTCCTCCAATGGAATTAAGCCATTACGAGGAAGTGCCCGCAAGTATCACTCAGCAGATAATAGAAGGAAAGAAATAATATGGATTATACAATTGACGCCGCAAAAAAAAGATTAGGGAGATTGGCAAGTGAAATTGCCGTAATTTTGCAAGGAAAGAAAAGCGTGAATTATAATCCGCGGCTTCCGGGCGAAGACAAAGTTATAATCAAAAATATCGATAAGCTTGAAGTCAGCGGGAAAAAAGAAAAACAGAAAATTTATTTCCGCCACACAGGATATATGGGCCATTTGAAAGAAGAAAAATTTTTAGACGTGGTCAATAAAAAAGGGAAAGCCGAAGTTTTGAGAAGGGCGGTTATGAGAATGCTTCCCAAAAACCGCCTTCAGATAAAAAGGATAAAAAGATTGGTAATAGATAAATAATTTTAAATTTTTTAAGCATGACTTTAAAAGAGACAACTAAAAAAGAAAGTAAACACGAAAAAAGCGAGAAAGCGCCAGTCGTCAAGAAAGAGCGTTATTTTGAAGCAGTTGGCCGAAGGAAAACGGCCGTTGCCAGAGTGAGGCTTTTGACTAAAAAGAAAGACTTTGTAGTTAATGAAAAAACTCTTGATAAATATTTTTCTTTAGAACGGCTCGTGAAAGAGGTTCTCAGGCCTTTGGAGGCGATGAAAATAACCGACAAGCTCGGGGCTTCCATAAAAGTTTCCGGTGGAGGAATTAACTCTCAGGCGGAAGCAATAAGAATGGGCATAAGCCGCGCGCTGGTCAAATTTAATCCGTTGTTTATGAAAAGGCTTAGAAAATTAGGATTCCTTACCCGCGATTCAAGAGCAGTGGAAAGAAAGAAATACGGATTAAAGAAAGCAAGGCGCGCGCCTCAATGGACCAAGAGGTAAGCTTAAGTCAATTTTTATTGCGAATTATTTTATCACGGTAAACAAAGCCGCAGTCCCGTACTAAAACTTGTTTTTAGTGGCGGGGCAAGGCGCGCTCCGCAGTGGACAAAGAGATAATTCAAAAGAGAGCTTCAAAGGCTCTCTTTTGTTATAATATTAAATAATGATTTATAGGTCAGAATCTTTTAAGCAGACAAAAAATTTTGCGTTGGAGATGGCGAAGGAAATTTTGCTCCGACGTGAAATAGTCGGTCCGACGACTCCGACGAGTGTCGGACTCCGTCGGAGAGTCCCGGCCGAAGCGTCGGGAAAAACTAAATTTCGCGTTAAAGACGCGGTTATTTTGGCGCTCAAAGGAAATTTAGGTTCAGGAAAAACCACTTTTACGCAAGGATTTTTAAAGGGGCTGGGAATAAGAAAAAAAATCACTTCGCCTACATTTGTGATACAAAAGAACTACCGACTACGCACTACACACTACCGACGGGCTTATCATATTGATTGTTACAGAATAAAAAAAAGCCAAGAGTTATTAATTTTGGGCATAAAAGAAATTTTTGATAATCCTAAAAACATTATATTGATAGAATGGCCGGAAAAGATAAAAAATATTTTACCGAAGGAGAGATTTAATCTGAAATTTGAATATGGGGAAAAAGAAAATGAAAGGAGAATAATTATTGGTTAATTAGTTAATTAGCCATTTAGTTATTTGGTAGTTAATCGGTAGTTGATTGGACTGATTAGGCTCTGGATAATTTATAATTATTGATTATTGCAGTTGCGTAAAAAAATGTTAAAATAAATTATGTTTAATATTTTCGGTCCCAAATCGTACTTGGGCGTTGACATAGGAACAACTTCGATAAAAATTGTGGAAATCGCCAAAGGCGAACCGAAACCGCGGTTGATTAATTATGGAATTTTGGAAAGCTCCGGTCATTTGGAAAGAATTAATAACGCCATCCAAACCAGTTCGTTAAAAATTGTCGATAAAGACGTTGCTGAACTTTTAAAAACAGTTGTTAAAAAATCGAATTTTCAAAGCAACGAAGCGGTAGCGTCCATTCCTTCTTTTTCGGTTTTTATTACTCTGCTTGAATTTCCAAAAATGCCGAAAGAAGAAATGGTAAACGCGATGACTTACCAGATAAAACAGTACATACCGCTTCCGGTTACTGAAGTGACTTTTGATTGGTTTATTGTTGGAGAAAGACAAGATAATGAGGGATTTTTTAAAGAACAAGTTTTGCTTATTTCGGTTCCGAATGAAGTGATAAATAAATATAAAAATATTTTTAGGCTCGCGGGTTTGAATTTGAAAGCGTTGGAAGTCGAAAGTATAAGTTTGATAAGGTCTTTGATATCAGGTGATCCGACGGCAACTCTAATTGTTGACATTGGCGCGCGGTCAACGAATATCGCCATTGCCCAAGAGAATTCCTTAAGATTTAATCAGCAAACCGATTTTGCCGGTACTTCATTGACACAAGCCCTTTCGAGCGGACTGGGCATAAATATCAGAAGAGCCGAAGAACTTAAAAAAGAAAGGGGACTTTTGGGGACCGGCGATGAATTTGATTTATCCACATTGATGGTGCCTTACCTTGATGCTATAATAAATGAAACAAAGCGAACAAAAGATAATTACGAGAAAAAAACCGGCGCTAAAATTGAACGCGTTATTTTAGCGGGACAGGGAGCGAAACTTCTGGGAATAGAAAAATATTTTGAGAATCAAATGGGTTTGCCAACGGCAATAGGAGATCCGCTTATTGGCGTAGATTATTCTCAAGAGTACACTCCTTTAATTAAAGAATTAGCCCCTGGGTTTGCGGTTGCGGTCGGTTTAGGAATAAGAGAGTTTAAAAAATAATTGGTATGGCTTTTAACAAAACACTTCTTGAACAGGAATTAAAAAAAGGTGAAGAGCTTCAAGTCGGCTGGCCGTGGCGAATTATGGTTTTTAGCGCGATAGTTTTTATAACTACAGCCGGTATTTTTTTAGGCGCTGAATTCGGATTTAAAACTTATATCAAATCTCAAATAACGCAGGTTGATTCTCAAATAGACGAGCTAACGCGATCCATTCCTGAGGACCAGCAGAAAAGCTTTTTGATTTTTTCCGCTCAAGCCAACAATATCCAGAAGGTATTAAATGATAGATACAATACTCCAAGCATTTTCGATTTTTTGGAAAAAAACACCATCAAAAATGTTTTTTATAAAGGCGTTACTTTTGACGCTAAAGAATTAACGATTAATATCGACGGTATAGCTCCGGATTTTAATACTTTGGCTCAGCAGATGGAAATTTTTAGAAACGCAACCAGCACAATTTCTAAAGCTTCGATAGGAAGGTCGAGCGCTATAACCGAAAAAGATAAGTCGGGAAGAGATTTATCGTCGAGCGTAAGTTTTACGGCAGTTTTGAAACTTAAAAAATAGTATACGAACGCCTTAACGAATAGGCACATACGAATTAAATTATTATGAGACCGTCATCCAAAAGAGCTTTGAGTCTTTTAGCGTCAATGATTTTTTTCATCGGCTCTTTGATTATCTACGTAAATTTTATTAAGCCGACTTATGGCAAGACAGATCTGCTACGTGGAGAATTAGAAACAAAAAGACAACAATACGCCGATTATAAAAGCGTAATTGACAGATTAAAACCGGTATTTGAGTCTTTTCAGTCGGCTTCTCAGTTGCAACAGAGTTTTTCTTCAATGCTCCCAACGAATCCCATGGTTCCCCAAGCCGTTGCTCAGCTGAATGGTTTGGCTAGCGCGAGTTTGATGAGTATTAATTCTATAAATATCAACGAATTAGCCGTTGTTTCGCAGAAGAGCACCTTATTGAAAGGAGCGGGAATTATTGATTTAAATTTAGCAATATCTTCAAATTCATACGAATCCATCAAATCATTTTTACAAAACGTAGAATCGAATATCAGGATTTTTGACGTAAAAAGAATTAATGTCAGCAAGAGAGACAATACTAATTCTTTCGTCGTTAATTTAGACGTTTACGGTTATTATCAAGCTCAATAATTAAAAATTTATGGCAATAACTTTTGAAGAGGAGAAAAAAAGAATAAATTGGTCAGCAATAATCAGCGTGATATTTATATTGGCGCTAATAGCCACGTCCATAATTTACCTGTTTTTTATAAGTCCGGAAAAAACAGAGGTTTTGGTTTCGCCTAAACTTCAAAATATTTCAGAGGTCAGTAAAATTGCTTTAAATTTTGATCAGTTGACAAGCAGTGAAGCGTTTAAGAATTTAAAAGAGATTGTTATTTTTAATATTCCTTCTCCCGAAAATATCGGTAAAGCAAATCCGTTTTTACCTTAATGACGGATTCTAAAAAATCCCGATTTTTATAATGGATAATAAAATTCTTATACAAGAATTGGTAAAAAATAATCTTTTAGAATCAAATGCCGGCACTAAGATTTTGCAGGAAGCTTCTTTAATCAGACGGCCGGTGGAGGAATTGATTTACGAGAGAAGAATGGTGGGCGAAAAAGAATTGGCCCGTATTAAAAGCAAGGCGCTGGGCATTCCTTATAAAGACGTAGAGTCAAAAGATATAGACGAGGATTTGCTAAAAATTTTCCCCGAAGAAACAGCAAGAAGTTATAAGACCATCCCCTTAAGCTTAAAAGATAATCTTTTAATCGTGGGAATGATTAATCCTGATGATCAAACCGCCCAGGAAGCGGTTAAATTTGTAGCCAAGCAAAAAAGAGTTAATTTGGGGGTTTATTTGATTTCGCAATCTGTTTGGGAAGATGTGCTTAAAAAATATTCTCCTTATCGGAGTTTAATTGACGAAGCGACTAAAGCGTTATCCAGCGTTTATAAAGATACAAGTCAATTCGTGCAATTGGAAGAAAAGATGAAAGGATCGGATGAGGCGCCGATAATTAAAATTGTATCATCCACCTTGAAGGAGGCGATTTGGGAAAAAGCGTCCGATATTCACATTGAGCCTCAAAGAAACAGGTTAAGAATCCGTTTTAGAATCAACGGCGAACTTCAGGAATCAGCTTCTCTTCCTCTTGATCTCCATCAAGCGATAGTTTCAAGAGTTAAAATTTTATCCAATCTTAAAATCGATGAAAACAGAATTCCGCAAGATGGCAGATTTCGAACAATTCTTTCCGGCAGAGACATTGATTTTAGAGTAGCAACTTTTCCGACTCCGGTTGGCGAAAAAGTCGTTATTAGAGTGCTTGACCCGCTAGTTGGTTTAAGGGGTTTGGAAGAATTAGGGATTTCCGGGAAAAATCTTGAAATTGTCAAAGAAGGAATTAAAAAACCGTATGGAATGATACTTTTGACCGGCCCTACCGGATCGGGTAAAACTACCACCTTGTACGCTATGATGCAGTTATTAAATAATGAATCAGTTAATATCGTCAGTTTGGAAGACCCGGTTGAATATTTTATAGACGGGATGAATCAATCGCAGGTAAAACCGGAAATTGGCTATGATTTTGCTTCGGGGCTACGGCAAATTTTAAGACAAGACCCGGACGTAATAATGGTCGGTGAAATAAGAGACGATGAAACAGCCGGTTTGGCGGTTCACGCGGCTTTGACCGGACATATAGTTTTATCAACTTTGCATACTAATAATTCTATCGGCGTTATCCCGCGGCTTATCGATTTGAAAGTAAAGGCGTTTCTTTTGCCGTCTTCTTTGAATTTGATGGTGGCGCAAAGATTGCTTCCAAAGCTTTGCGATAATTGTAAAAAGCCTGAAAAAGCGCCGGAAGAAATAAGCAAAATTATCGAAAGAGAAATAGGTAAAATTTCCAAAGAAATTTTAGAGAAAAGTAAAGTAGAAATTTCTAAACCTTATAAAATTTATAAAGCTCCGGGTTGCGAGGTTTGCAAAGGCAAGGGTGTATCCGGCAGGGTAGCGATTTTTGAAATTTTAATAATGACACCGGAATTGGAAGAAGTTATAAACAGTTCTCTGACTGAAATTAAAATATTGGATGAATTTAGAAGACAGGGCAATGTCAATTTACGGCAAGATGGGATTTTAAAAGCTCTTCAAGGACTCATATCAATCGAAGAAGTGTTGAGGGAAACAGAGGAGGTGTAAAGAGTTTTGTCTCCGACGTTTCGGAGGAGCCACAAAACCTTTACCGAGCACATAATGTCGTGTAAACTAAATAAAGTGGTCGAGTTTAAAGCAATAATTATTAAATTATAAAATAAATAGATATTACGTGCTCGGTGCTCAATTTTATAATTGTTCGCTCCGCTCACAAATAAAATTGGCATGACTGATTATAAACAAAAATTAAACGAATTTTTATTGGCGGCTGCTAAGCAGAATGCGTCGGACTTGCACATAGGGGTTGGACGATATCCAACGTTAAGAATAGACGATGTTTTGGTGCCTCTGCAAAAAGAGTCGATTTTGACTCCGGAAAGCGCTGGGGGTTTGATAATGGCGCTTTTGACGCCCGAGCAAAAAGATTACCTTTCCAAATACAGAGAAATAGATTTTTCTTATGGATTTGAAGATAAGGCGCGATTCAGAGTCAATGTTTTTTATCAAAGAGGTTTTTTGGCCGCGGCTTTAAGGCTCATACCCTCGGTTGTTCGAAGCGTGGAGGAATTGAATTTGCCGCCGATACTCCATGATTTTACCAAGCTCTCGCAGGGGTTTTTCTTGGTTGTGGGCCCGGCAGGACACGGAAAATCTACCACCGTAGCGGCCTTAATAGATGAAATTAATCATTCTCGCACTGATCATATAATTACGATTGAAGATCCTATTGAATATATTTATGTTCAGGATAAGTCGATTATTTCTCAACGAGAAGTGGGTTCGGACTCTTTGGATTTTTCGAATGCTTTAAAATCGCTTTTACGGCAAGACCCGGATGTAGTAATGATAGGTGAAATGAGAGATCCGGAATCAATAGCAATTGCCATGACTGCGGCGGAAACGGGACATTTGGTTTTTTCTACGTTGCACACAAATTCGGCGTCGCAGACAATCGATAGAATAATCGACAGTTTTCCCGCTGAACAGCAAAATCAGGTTGCTTCGCAGTTGGCATCGACGCTGGTAGGAATAATTTCCGAAAGGTTGATTCCCAGAATTGACGGCGGAAGAATACCGGCTTGCGAAATTATGATAGTTAATCCGGCGGTCAGAAATTTGATTCGGGAAAGAAAAACTTACCAAGTCGATCTTGTTATTGAGACGTCTGTTCAAGAAGGAATGATAACTTTAAATCGTTTTTTGGCCGACTTGGTTAAAACAAAGCAAATTTCTCTGGAAAATGCCGAACTTTACTCGGTTAATCCGGGAGAGTTGAGGATACTGCTGGAACGAAGCTAATGAAGTCCGCCGTCGCTAAAGCTTTGGCGGATGCTCATTTTATGGATAAATTTCTGATTAAATTTATATAAAATGGCAAAATTTAAATACAAAGCGCGAACTAAAGAGGGGGAACTTCAAGTTGGTTATGTGGAGTCTTTTAATAAAGAAGGCGCTACAAATATTTTAACTACCCATAACCTTTTTATTTTAAGTATTGAAAATGCCGAGATTGTTGCTTGGTACGAGCGGTTTTTGGAAATTTTTAAAAAAGTAAAACAGCGCGAACTGATGGTTTTTAGCCGGCAACTGTCGCTGCTGATGGAATCAAAAGTGCCGCTTTTAGATTCTCTAAAAAGTTTATATGAACAAACATCCAACGGTTTTTTTAAGGACATTATTTACGAAATTCAAAGAGACGTAGAGGCCGGCCTTTCTTTATCGCAGGCCTTGGCAAAACACGATAAGGCTTTTAGTGAATTTTTTGTAAGCATAGTTCGATCTGCCGAAGTTACGGGCCAATTAGAAGAGGCAGCTCTTTTTTTGGCCGATTATATTGAAAAAGAAAGTATATGGCGTTCTAAAATAGTAAACGCTTTAATATATCCTATTTTTCTAATCGTTGGTTTTTTCGCGGTAGTTATTTTGATGGTGACGGTGGTTTTTCCAAAAATCCAGCCGGTTTTTGAAGAAATGAATGTACAGCTTCCGATTTACACCAGAATGATTTTAGGTAGTGGAACTTTTTTATTGGATTGGTGGTGGGCGATCCTGATGATTATTATTCCTTTTATTTTTTTTCTTATTGATTATGCCAAAACTAAAGAAGGAAAAATTGTTCTTAATGAAACATTAATTAGAATTCCGGTATTAGGAGATCTTTATAAAAAACTTTATGTGGCGAGATTTGCCGAGTCGTTAAGCGTCCTTCTTAAAGGCGGAGTGCCCGTTGCTCAGTCATTGGAAATAACTTCTCATTCCATAGGGAGCTATGTTTATAGGGATTTAATCCACAAAGTCGCGGAAAAAGTCAGAGAAGGGGAGCTTTTGTCGGAAATTATGAAGAGGGAGGTATACTATTTTCCAATATTGGTGAGCCAGATGGTGGCGGTTGGGGAAAAAACCGGAAGAATAGAAGAAATCCTTTCGAAAATCGCCATATTTTATAACCGAGAAGTTGAGGATCTTTTAAACCGTTTAGCGGAATTAATTCAGCCGTTTTTAATAGCCATTATCGGTATTTTTATAGCAATTTTGTTTGCTTCCGTGATGATGCCGCTATTTAATTTGATGCAAGGATTTAGGTTGTAGGCATTAGGGTATGGTGGATAGTAATTAGCAATAGGGTTAAGGGTTGGATAAAAAAGGAAATGAGGGTGTGGATAACTGAGATTTATTCATGGGTTTGGTTCTGTTAAAATATAATAAAATAGGGAAAGGTCGAAACTTGTAGAGAATTTATGATTAACAAAAATGAATCCCACACATAACTTAACGGTTATCTGCGGTGGGGTTCAAATAAATTAATTTACTCTTTATAACATTATTCAAAAATAAAATCCCACAACATAACGATTTATGTATGGGATAAAACTTTAATAATGTTAATTGCGTAAGTTATGTGTGGGATGAATAGAAAAGGTTTTACATTAATTGAATTATTGATTGTTATAGCGATTATTGGTATTTTGGCGGGTGTTTTCTTTATCGGCGTAACTGGGTTTCGAAACAGCGCTTTGGACGCAAGAAGAGTGGCGGATTTGAGAAATGTCCAAAATTCTTTAGAGCTTTATTATTCAAAGTGCCGATTATACCCAAACGCAACGGTTTCTGGAGCTAATTGTCCGAGCGCGACGGGAAACAGCCCGGCCAGCTACGCGGATCTCGTTACTATTTTGAGGAACGCGCAAATAGGCATAACAGCGGTTCCTAATGATCCTGTTTCCGGACAAACATACGACTATATTGCCGACGGAACCAATTATGTTTTGTCAGCAACTCTTTCAGGAGACCGCGATGTGTTAAGAGACGCGGCGGCAGTAAGAGGAACTCAGACAATAGGCGGCAGAACAATCAATTGTTATTTGGATTCCAATACTACGAATAATTATACCTACTGCAACGGAGGAATAAGATAGTTTTACGGGTAAGTTAGAAAAAAATGAATTTTTTGTTCAATTTATTATTTTTTTTATCAGGCATATCGATTGGAAGTTTTATAAACGTAATTTCCTTAAGATATAATCCTGAAGAAAAAATTTTGAGCAAACGAACAATAGGCGGCCGATCTCGCTGCCCTTATTGCCATAAAGAGCTTAAATGGTTCGAATTGATTCCGCTGCTAAGTTTTTTGTGGCAAAAAGGGAAATGCAGAGGATGCGGCCGCTTTTTGTTTTGGCAGTACCCAGTTGTGGAAATTTTAAGCGGTTTAATCTTTTTATTTGTGCCGCTTCAAATTTCCAATTTTAAATTTCCAATTTTAAATTACCAATTACTAATTATCGTTATTTGGATCTTGATTTTTGAACTGTTTCTTTTAATAGCTATAATAGATTTTCGCCATTATATAATTCCCGACCAATTGAATTTATCGCTCGCGTTTCTCGGATTTTTTCTCCTTATTCTGAACCAACTCACTAATTTACCGACTAACCAATTAACCAGCCCGGGTTCTTTCTTGGGGTATTACGGCGCTTTAATAAATCCATTTCCTAATATTTGGGCAAATCATTTTTTTGCCGCCTTTATAGCGATGTTTTTTTTCGGGGCAATAATTCTTTTGACTCGCGGAAAAGGAATGGGCTGGGGAGATTTTAAGCTTGCGGGCGCTTTGGGGTTAATTTTCGGTTGGCCCGATATTTTAATTGCCGTTATGCTTTCTTTTGTTATCGGATCAATAATAAGCGTTGTTTTGATGCTAAAAAGAAAAAAAACAATGAAAGACGCGGTGCCGTTTGGGCCGTTTTTGGTAATCGGCGCGGGAGCGGTATTTTTTTTCGGGTATCAAATAATTAATCTTTATTTTAAGCTTTTTATAAGCTAAACTTATCAGTAATGGTAAATTTGCAATTTAAAAATAAGGGCTTTACTTATTTAGAGATGCTTATTGTTATAGGGATTATTATATTATTCGCGTCATTTATAATAACCTATAGCCATGTTTCGGAGCGGCAGCTTATTTTAGTTAAAGATCAAGCGTTAATTGTAGGTGCTTTGCAGAAAGCGAAGGCCAGCACTTTGGCTACTTTCAGCGAAGCGGGGATTTCGTGCGGATTTGGAGTTCATTTTTCAAGTTCAACAATTCCCAATCAAATAGTTATTTATAAAAATATACCGCAGGCAACAAGCACAAATTCATTGGCTCTTTGCTTGGCCATGGACCACTCATATCAACCAGCCATTTTAAGTTCGACAACGGAAATAATTTATTTGGATAAAGATATTAGGTTTAAAAGCGTTAGTTCAACCGATATATTTTTTGTGCCGCCCGACCCGACGATATTTATAGGCAATAGCTCTTCTACGCCGGCAAGCACAATTGAAATTGAAACAATAGACGGTTTGGCCACAAAAACGGTGAAGGTTAGTAATTTTGGGCAAATAACTATAAAATAAAAAAACTATTAGCTAGTAACTATTAACATAAATTCGATTGTCAAAAGTCAAATTTTATGAAATTTAACAAAGGATACCTTTTGATTGAACTTATGGTGGCGGTTTCGGTTTTTGTAATCGGCGTTTTGGGTTTTGTGGGGCTTCTTTCTGGCTCGTTGTCTTTAAATAGAGAAATAGCTGATAAGTTTACCGCGAATTATTTGGCTGCCGAAGGAATTGAACTTACTAAAAATTTAATTGACGCTAATATTTTAGGAAGTGTTTCCGGCTTTAATGCGTGGAATGATGGGTTTGCCGGAGATTTTTCCAGACAACGAACCTGTTTTGAGGTTGATTACACAAATGACCGTAACGATGTTCGGCCGATCTCTCCATGTAATGTCAATACTACCGCGCGTGAATATTTAAGATTTTCTTCTTCTACCGGCTATACTTATTCGTCTGGAAATTTTACGCCTTTTAGGCGGTTAATTAGAACATCGAGTCAGGGAGGCGGCAGATGGGGAAACGATTATATAAAAGTTGATTCAACCGTGACGTGGCAAGGCCGGGGCGGCAGTTTGAATGAAATCAAATTGGAAGATTATTTTTTCAATTCAAAATAATTTAATTAATTCATAAAATGAAGATTTTTTGGTCTAAATTGAATAATAAAGGAGTTTCGCTTATTGAACTTATGGTGGCGGTTTCGGTTTTCATTATTTTAATAACCATTGCGATTGGTTCTTTTATCCAATCAATGAAAACCCAAAGAATCACGCTTGCTTTAATTTCCGCCAATGACAGTATGAATTTATCGGTTGAGCAGATGGCAAGAGAAATAAGAACCGGCTATCTTTTTTGCACGAGACATGTTGGCGCCGCAACCACCACCGACTTGGGTTGTGGCAATTTAGCGGACTTTTCGGGTGACTACGAAATTCAATTTGTAAATGCAGACGGAATTTTTGTCAGATACCGGTTAAATAGCGGGACTTTTGCTTTAGAAAAAGGCGTTTTTGATTCTGTTTGCCTTGGTGGGATATTAAACCCTGACGGGTTTTGTTATAGGCCCATTACGGCTGATAATGTTAAGATCGCCAAGTTTGTGGTGGAGCTTAGACACGCGGATACAGAGCCAAATCCTTATCCGCCTCGAGTCACTTTAATAATGATTGTTACAAGCAAAGAACCGGATGTCGAGCCGTTAAATATTTTTACAGACATAGAAACGAGCATTAGTCCGAGATGCGGGCAAAACGGATGCCCTTCTGATATTTAGACACAATTTTAAATTTAAAATGAATTTTCAACTATTTAATTATAAATTTATAATTTAGAATATTTATTGAAAATTAAAAATTATACGCAGATATCGTAAAAATATGAAGAAATTAGATAACAACAATAAATTTAAATTACAACGCGGTCAGGTAATACTACTCACTCTTTTATTTATAGGAAGCAGTATTTTGATTTTTTCAACAATTGCCGGTTATATAATGATCCAAAGAATAAGGGCTACTTCTGACACAATGGATTCGACTAAAGCAATTTTTGCCGCTGATAGCGGAGTGGAGTGCATGCTTTTTAAATACGCGAGTACGACCGAAAACAGAAGCAGTTTAGATTGTAATACCGCAAGTAGCGGATTCCTTTCTTTTGACGATAATTTTGTAAGCGTTTATACCGAAATTGCTTCTTCGTCGGTCGGTACTTCTTCTTATGTTAAATCGATAGGAACTTCTAATCGGTCAAAAAGAGCTTTCTATTTGGGTTTTTAAGCGGAGAGCCGATGGGGCTTGATTTTTATTATAAGTATTATACAATCTTAGGACTCAAATGATTTAATAATTCGCCGACTGGTGGATTGGTAAAGTTGAGTCCTGCGCTTGATTAAATGCGCAAGGAAAAAGGTTTAGCCGCGAAATTAAAGAGGAGGGCTAAATCCCTCTTTTTAATTGCTTATGAAATTCATTTTGGGGAAAAAATTGAAAATGAGCCAGCTGTGGAAAGGCGATAAGGTTGTGCCAATAACCGTTATCCAGTCAGGTCCTAATTCTATAATTGGTTTGCGAACCAAGTGGAAAGACGGTTATGAAGCTGTTCAAGTTGGTTTTGTGGGAAAAAAGAAGCGGTCAAAAAATTCGCCTGTTTTCAGGCACATTAAAGAATTTCGCGCCAGAACCTCTAAAGCCAGTGATGTTATAAGTCAATTAAAAACCGGCGATATTTTGAGTGTCGACCAATTTGAAGAGGGTCAGAAAATAGAAGTTAGCGGTTTGAATAAAGGAAGAGGATTTCAAGGAACGGTAAAAAGACATGGGTTTGCCGGAGGGCCGAAAACTCACGGCCAAAAAAATAGGCACAGAGCGCCTGGTTCAATCGGCGCTACGGCGCCTCAAAGGGTTTTGCCGGGTAGGCGAATGGCCGGAAGAATGGGAAGCGAGAGGGTAACTGTCAAAAATTTAACCGTAGCCGGCGTTGACAGGGAAAAAAATCAGATTTTTATAAAAGGCGCGGTTCCGGGTATGAACGGAACACTGATTGAAATAAGGGGTAATTAAATATGAATCCCACACATAACTTACTAAGAGTTATTGTGGAGATTCCATAAAATATAAAAATATAACTAAAACTTACGCAGCACAACATTATTAAATTAAAACCTTATTAAGTTGATTTCGTAAGTTATGTGTGGGATGAAAATAGACGTTGTCAATCAAAAAAAAGAAAAAGTGGAAAGCGTTGATTTGCCAGAAAATATTTTTGGCGTTAAATGGAATCCTAAATTGGTTCATCAAGCGCTTTTGGCGCAACTTGCCAATCGAAGAGAGGCTTGGGCGCACGCAAAAACTCGAGCTGAAGTTCGAGGCGGCGGCAAAAAACCGTGGAAACAAAAAGGCACCGGTCGCGCAAGACACGGCTCGATAAGATCGCCGATTTGGAAAGGCGGAGGAGCCAGCCATGGACCGCTTAAAGAAAAGAATTATTCAAAAAAGATAAATCGAAAAATGAACCGTTTGGCGATTTTATCGGCATTGTCCAAGAAATTTTCAGATAACGAACTATTGGTTGTCGATAAATTTGATGGTATTGAAAATAAAACAAAAGAATGGGTAAGAATTTTAAGCAAATTATCCGATATGCGATCAAGGACGGCGTTGGTTTTGGACACTGCAAATAAAAGCGCGGTAAAAGCGGTTTCTAATATCAAAAAAATCGAGACGATCAGTCCGAATTCGCTCAATGTTTACGATTTACTAAGAAACAAATTTATTATTTTCGAGAAAAATTCGATTAAAGAGGTGGAAAAAATTTTCAAGAAATAACATTGTAAATATAAGTTATGGCAAAAACCGTTAAAAAAGTAAAAAAAGAAAATATTTCCATAAATATAAACGTTAAGACCGGCAAAAAAAATGTTTTTTTGGTGAAGCACGCGGCAATTACGGAAAAAAGCAGTTTTTTAACCAATCAAAACAAATATGTTTTTGTGGTTGATTCAAAAGCTAATAAATCGGAAGTCGCCAAGGCTATAAAAGCTATTTATAAGGTTGAGCCGATCGGCGTTAATATGGTTAATATTAAAGGAAAAGCTAAAAGATTCGGAATGAAAACCGGACGATTGCCCGGCATCAAAAAGGCAATTGTTACTCTAAAGGAGGGCCAGAAAATCGAAATCATGCCGGTATAAAATGAATATATAAAAAGATGAAAAAATTCGCGCCAACAACTCCATCGAGGAGACAAATGACTATCGTTGATTATTCGAAAATTTCTAAAAAAGGGCCTATGAAAAGTCTTTTGGTCAGGCTGCCAAAAAGAAGCGGACGCAATAATCAAGGCAGGATAACGATGCGCCATCAAGGAGGAGGCAATAAAAAATTGTACCGCATTATTGATTTTAAGCAGAACAAAATCGATATTCCGGGGAAAGTTGAGGCCATTGAATATGATCCGTACAGAACGGCGTTTATCGCCAGAGTTGTTTATATTGACGGCGAAAGAAGATATGTTTTGGCGGCAAAAAATATTAAGGAAGGCGACAATATTGTTGCTTCTGAAAACGCGCCGCTCAAAGACGGCAACCGAATGTTTTTAAAAAATATTCCCGTAGGTTATTTTGTCCATAATATTGAAATCAATCCCGGAAAAGGCGGACAGATAGCCAGAGGAGCCGGTTCCTGGGCGCAAATTTTAGCTCAGGAGGAAAAATACACTAATTTAAAAATGCCTTCGGGCGAAGTAAGAAAGGTTTTAAATTATTGTTTCGCGTCTATTGGACAAGCGTCTAATCCTGATTATAATCTGACAAATATCGGAAAGGCCGGCCGAACGCGGCATTGGGGTATACGGCCGACAGTTAGAGGTGCCGCTATGAATCCGGTTGATCACCCATATGGCGGTGGAGAAGGGAAACAAAAAAGAGGGACAAAGAGGCCGAAGACTAAATGGGGGAAAGTTACTGGCGGAAGAAAAACCAGAAATAAGAAAAAATGGTCAAGTTTGCTAATAATAAAACGAAGAAAGTAATTAGTAACTACGAAATTTTAAATTCTAAATTGATATGAGTAGAAGTTCAAAAAAAGGCCCATACGTAGATCCAAAGTTGTTGAAAAAGATTGCCAAGTTAAGTCCTGGCGATAAAACTGTTATTAAGACTTGGTCTAGAGATTCCGAAATATCACCGGAGATGGTCGGGTTTGTTTTCGGAGTCCATAACGGCAAGGATTTTATTTCGGTGAGAGTCGCGGAAGAGATGGTAGGCCATCGTTTGGGAGAGTTCTCTTTAACCAGAAAATTCGTGAAGCATGGCGGAAAAATACAAAGAGAAATAGAAAAGAAAGCTGAAGCTCCAAAACCGTCAGCGGCCAAATAAATATATGATTACTGAAACCGTAAAATTGAATCATTTAAAAATGGCGCCTCGCAAAGTCCGATTGGTTGCCAATTCGCTTAAGGGCTTGTCGGTTAATGAAGCCGAGGCCCAGCTTTTAATTTCAGCGAAAAGAACTTCAGGACCCTTACTTAAGCTTTTGCGGTCAGCGGCGGCTAATTTAAAAAACAATAAAAAAATGGAAGCGGAAAAATTTTTCATAAAAGAAATTCGAGTTGACGGAGGGCCCATGTTAAAAAGATGGATGCCCAGAGCTCAGGGAAGAGCAACGCCTATCCAGAAAAAAAGCAGTCACGTTACTCTTGTTTTGGCCCAATTGGAAAAACAAAAAGTGTCAAGGTTTACGATTATTAAAAAAGAAAAAATCAGCAAGCTTAAATTCGAAAAAATGAAAGAAAAATCAAAGCATAAAGATCAGGAAGTCGAAGGGATGTTAAAGCCTAAAAAAGAAGCCAAAGGTTTGGAGAAGAAACCTGGTTTTGTAAAGAGAATATTTAATAGAAAAGCGGTTTAATTAATCATGGGACAAAAAATAAAACCAAATTCATTCAGATTGGGAATTATCAGAGATTGGAACGCCAGATGGTTTCCCAAAAAAGGCGGTTTCAAAACCTTTTTAGAAGAAGATGTTTTGATTAGGGATATAATTAAGAAAAAAATTGGGCTTGCCGGTATTGATCAGGTTTTGATAGAAAGATCGGGAAATGGCTGCAGAATTTCGATAAGAGCGGCAAAGCCGGGACTTATCATAGGGAGAGGCGGAAAGGGCATTGAGGATTTGATTAATTTGATAAAGCGAAGTATCACTAATCTTCGTAAAGAAAAAGGGACAACTAATCAAGTTTCAATCAGTTTAAATATTGAGGAAATCAAAAGAAGTGAAGTTTCAGCATCTGTTGTTGCTCAAAACATTGCTAAAGATTTGGAAAGAAGAATGCCTTTCAGACGGCTTATAAAAAAATACCTCGAATCAATTTTACAGAATCGGGAAGTGAAAGGCGCTAAAATAAAAGTCGCCGGCAGATTGGACGGATCGGAAATCGCGCGAAATGAACATTTGGCAAAAGGTAATTTACCTCTTCAAACTTTGAGGACGAATATAGATTATGGCCAAGCAACGGCTTATACGACTTACGGGACAATTGGAGTAAAGGTTTGGATAAATAAAGGAGAAGTGTTTGAAAAAAAATAAATTCACAATAAATTATGTTATTGCCAAAAAAAGTTAAACATAGAAAATGGCAGAAAGGCAGATCTAAAGGCAGGAAGGTGGAAACTAGAGGAATCACGTTAAGTTATGGGAGTTTTGGTCTTCAGGCGACTGAGAGCGCCTGGGTTAATTCCAGACAAATAGAGGCAGCCAGAAAAGCCATCACCTTTTTTACGAAGAAAGGCGGAAAAATGTGGATCAGGATTTTTCCCGACAAGCCAATAACCAAAAAACCGCCGGAAGTAACTCTTGGAGGAGGAAAAGGCGCTGTTGATCACTATGTTTTTCCAGTCAGGCCGGGCCGAATTCTTTTTGAGGTTGACGGGGTAAAAGAAGATGTCGCTAAAGAAGCATTAAGGCGGGCTGGCCATAAGCTTCCGATTAAAACAAAAGTGATTTCAAAAGTATGAAAAGAAAAGAATTTTTGGAATTAAAAAACAGTCCGATGGCGGAATTAGAAAAGAAATTGCCTGAATTTCGGGAAAAATTAAGATCGCTTAGTTTTGATTTAGCGGCGGGCAAAGTAAAAAACGCGCGAGAAATAAAGGAAGTCAAAAAAGCGATTGCCAGAATTTTGACCATATTAAAGGGAAATCAAAAATAATTTATGCCCAGTATTACAACTTCGACGAATTCTCTATTAAAATTTTTGAGGATTTTAGAATAAACAATACTAGGTAAAAATAAAAAATATTAATTAATCATCAATTTCGAGAACTAATCCCACACATATGATTATGTATGGGATTAACCCAAAAATAATCGAAATTGTAATACTGGGTATGAAAAGAAAATTAAAAGGAACGGTTGTTTCCGATAAAATGCAAAAAACCAGAGTTGTTGAGGTCGAAAGATTTATTAAGCACCCGAAGTACCTAAAATATTTCAAGTCATCGAACAAGTTTAAGGCGCATGACGAAAATAACGAATACAAAGCCGGTGATCGGGTTGTTATTGAAGAAACAAGGCCGCTTAGCAAGGAAAAAAGATGGAAAATAATAGGAAGAATTTAGTATTTAGGAGTTAGAATTTAGGTGGAGAACCTAACTACTAACTACTAACTACTAACTACTAATTCTATGATACAAGAAAGATCAGTATTAAAAGTTGCCGATAATAGCGGAGCCAAAATAATCCGCTGTTTTAGAATTTTGGGGGGTAGCCGGAAACGATATGCGCGTTTGGGAGAAATTTTTATTGCCTCAGTGCAAGAAGCGGAACCGCGGAAAAATATAAAAAAGAAGGATATTGTGAAAGCGGTTTTGGTCAGGCAACGCAAATCTTTAAGAAGGGCTGATGGTTCTTACATAAAATTCGATGAGAACGCGGCCGTTTTGATAAACGTAAAAAAAGAGCCGATTGCCACAAGAATTTTCGGACCAATCCCGAGAGAATTAAAAGAGAAGGGATTTGAAAAAATAGTAACGATGGCCGAAGAAATAGTTTAAGAATATGAAAATTAAAAAGAACGACACGATAAAAATAATGGTTGGCAAAGATAGGGGAAAGACGGGTAAAATAACGAAAGTTTTTGAAAGCACTGGAAAGGTTTTGATTGACGGATTAAATTTGTTCAAAAAACACATTCGTCCGAAAAAAGAAGGCGAAAAGGGACAAACCGTGGAAATTTCCCGGCCGCTCGATTCTTCTAATGTTATGCTGGTTTGTCCTAATTGCGGCAAACCAACTAGGACAGGCTTTATAAAGGAAGAAAAAAATAAATTTAGAGTTTGTAAAAAATGTAATTCCAGAATCTAATTTTATGAAGAACGTTAATTTAAAGGAAAAATATCAAAAGGAAATTATTCCTAAAATGAAGGAAATTTTTGGTTATCGCAATAATTTAATGGCGCCCAGAGTAGAGAAGGTGATTATTAATGTTGGGGTTGGCAGATTAAGCCAACAGGCTTCTTTTAACGATAAAATTTTGCCTGAAGTAATAAGCGCGATTTCTACCATGACAGGACAAAAACCCCAGACTGCTCCGGCAAAAAAATCAATCGCCAGTTTTAAAATACGGACCGGTCAAACCATTGGACTCAAAGTAACATTAAGAAGGAATAGAATGTATGATTTTTTGGATAGATTGGTTAAGATTGTTTTTCCTCGAGTAAGGGATTTTCGGGGAATTGATATAAAAAATATTGACCAGGGAGGTAATCTTTCGATTGGCCTTAAAGAATATCTGGTTTTTCCTGAAATAAGCTCGGAAACTTCAAAAGTTGATTTTGGTTTGCAAATTGTTATTGTGAGTAATGCCGAAAAACGAGAAGAAGCAATTGAGTTGTATAAATTAATTGGTATACCATTTAAGAAATAACTAATAACTGACAACAAACGACCGACAACAAAGAATTTATATCGTTGTAAGTTGTGGGTGGTAGGTTGTAGGTTAATTACATGGCAAAAAAATCCGTAATAGCAAGATCAAAAAAACCGCCTAAATTTTCAACTCGAGCAGTTTCAAGGTGTTTTAAATGCGGACGTAAAAGAGGATATTTGAGAGATTTCGGGTTGTGTCGAATTTGTTTTCGGGAAATGGCTTCGCAAGGAGAAATTCCCGGAGTAAAAAAAGCTTCGTGGTAAAAAAATGTTTATAAACACATTGATACAAATAAAAAACGCGCAAGCTGCTAAAAAAGAAGCGGTTAAATTTTGGTTTTCAAAAAACAACGAAGTTCTTTTGAAAGTTTTATCAGACAATAAATATTTGGATAGTTTTGATAAAAAAGGAAGGGGACACAAAAAAGTTATTGTTGCTAAATTAAAGTACGATAAAGAAGGAAGCCCGGCCATAGGCGGTATAAAAATTATAAGCAAGCCCTCGCGTCATATTTATGCCGGTTATAAAGACATGAGAAGAGTTAAGGGTGGTTACGGATCTTTGATCGTTTCCACATCAAAAGGAGTCATGACTGGTTCTGAGGCCAAAAAGTCAAAATTAGGCGGAGAAGTATTATTTGAAATTTGGTAATTTTAATATGAGTAAAATAGGAAAAAAACCAATAATAATTCCAGAAGGAGTGACTGTTGAAATAAAAGACGGATTTTTGGAAATCACGAAAGGACCTGACTCCCATAAAATTAAAATTCTGCCGTTTATTGAAGCGGAAATTAGCGAGGAGCAAATAAAAGAAGGCGAAGGCGCGCGGAAAATTTTGAAATTCAAAAAATCCGCGAACATGAAAACAGCACAAGCTAATTGGGGTACGATGAGAGCTACGGCCCAAAATGCAGTAGATGGATTAACTACTGGTTTTTCTAAAAATCTTGCTATTGAGGGAATAGGATACCGGGCGAATTTGGAGGGAGAAAATCTTATTTTGAGTCTGGGATTTTCTCATCCAATTAAATTTACGCCGCCAAAAGGCATAAAAATATTGGTTGAAAAAAACGTGATTAAAGTTTCAGGATTCGATAAAATTTTGGTTGGGCAGGCGGCGGCAAATATTCGCGCCTTTAAAAAACCCGAACCTTATAAAGGAAAAGGTATTAGGTATGAAAACGAGGTGGTAAGAAGAAAAGCCATCAAAAAAGTAGTTGGCACAAAATAAACGCATGAATCCCACACATAACTTATAAGTGTTGTTGTGGAGATTCTATTAAAATATAATAAAAATTTACGCAGTTTAATCTTATTAAATTAAAATCATAATAAGTTAATCTCGTAAGTTATGTGTGGGATGAACCGAGCGGAAAATAAAAATAAAAAAATAGAAAGAAGGAAGAGAAGGACAAGGAGCAAAATATTAGGAACGGTGAAAAAGCCGCGGCTTTCTGTTTTCCGCAGTAATCGTTTTACTTACGTTCAGCTTATTGACGATGAAAATGGTAAAACTTTGTTGAGTGCTTCGACAAAGTCTTTTAGTAAAAAAGAAACGTCTTTGAAGCAGCTTGAGCAAGCTAAGTTATTGGGAAAACTTTTAGCTTCGGGCGCAGTGGAAAAAGGTTTTAAAGAAGTAGTTTTTGACCGGGGAAGTTATAAATACCACGGTAAAATAAAATCAGTCGCTGAAGGAGCGCGCGAGGGCGGCTTAAAATTTTAATTTTAAATTATCCATGCAATACAAAGAAAGCATAAAGAAAAAATCTGACTATAAAGAAAAAGTTTTGGAATTAAGAAGAGTATCAAGAGTTGTCTCCGGAGGAAAACGATTTAGTTTCAGAGCTACTGTTGTTATAGGAAATGAAAAAGGCTCTGTTGGTGTGGGCGTTTCCAAAGGGCATGACGTTGCCCAGTCGATTGATAAAGCTAAATCAGACGCCAAAAAGAATTTAATCCACGTACCGCTAAAAGGAAGAACAATACCTCATGAAGTTGAAGCAAAATACAGCGCTGCCAGAGTGAGGATAAAGCCGGCTAGGCCCGGGCACGGACTTCGAGCCGGAGGAGCGGCTAGAAACGTTTTGCTTTTGGCCGGAGTAAAAGACGCCAGCGCTAAATTGCTGGGAACGACTAAAAACAAATTGACAAACGCATTTGCTACGCTGGAGGCGCTTAAACAAATAAAGAAATAATAAATATGCCCAGTATTACAACTTCGACGAATTCTCTATTAAAATTTTTGAGGATTTTAGAATAAACAATACTAGGTAAAAATAAAAAATATTAATTAATCATCAATTTCGAGAACTAATCCCACACATATGATTATGTATGGGATTAACCCAAAAATAATCGAAATTGTAATACTGGGTATGCAACTACATCAATTAAAAACCAAAAATAAGTTAAAAGATAAGAAAAGAGTGGGCAGAGGCGGAAAGCGGGGTACGACTTCGGGGAAAGGCCAGAAGGGCCAGAAATCCCGCGCCGGGCACAGAATACGGCCGGCTATCAGGGATTTTTTGATGAGAATTCCTAAACTTCGCGGATCTAAAAATAAGCCGACAAGCTCTAAATTTGTTTCGGTTAATTTAAATACTTTGGAAAAGAAAATAAAAGAAGCTGTAATAGACCGGCAAATTTTGATAAAATATAATATCGTTAAGGGTTCGGAAAAAAATATAATTATTTTAGGAAGCGGCGATTTAAAGCGGGCGCTTGAAATAAAAGGACTCAAAGTTTCGCAAAGCGCTAAAAAGAAAATAGAAGAAGCGGGAGGGAAAATAACATGAACTTTTCCAAGTTTTTCCAAGTTTTCAAAATAAAAGATCTTCGCGACAAGGTTTTAATGGTGGCGTTTCTTTTGTTGTGTTTTCGAATTTTAGCGGTTATTCCAATTCCCGGCATCGACCAAGCTGCTTTAAAAAATTTCTTCGGTTCCAATCAGCTGTTTAATTTTTTGGGCATAATGGCCGGAAGTACATTGAGTAATCTTTCAATAGTGATGATGGGAGTAAGTCCTTATATTACCGCTACCATCATAATGCAGCTCTTAACCATGATATTCCCGAGGCTTAAGGAAATGTATTACGAAGAAGGCGCGGTTGGCAGGGCAAAATTCAACCGCTTTTCGCGAATTTTGACAGTTCCTCTTGGCATACTTCAGGCATACGGGTTTCTCAATTTGCTTAGCTCTAAAAACGCCGTTCATTTTAACGGGCCGTTTGATCTTATTAAAAACGTCATTATTGTTACGGCCGGTTCTATGATCGTGATGTGGCTGGGCGAGCTTATTACCGAGCAAAAAATAGGCAACGGCGTTTCGCTTTTAATTTTCGCGGGCATTGTTAGCGGAGTCCCCAGCGTTATCACATCGCTCATAGCGTCTTATAGCCCGGAAGTGCTGGTTACTTATATTGGCTTTACGATTATGGCGATTTTTGTTATCGCCGGCGTTGTTTTAGTTAATGAAGGAGAAAGAAAAATTCCGATTTCTTACGCCAAACAAGTAAGAGGCAATAAGATGTACGGAGGTGTTTCAAGTTATTTGCCGATAAAAGTAAACCAGGCCGGAGTAATTCCGATAATTTTTGCAATTTCAGTGCTGCTTTTCCCGCAATTTATAGCCCAAATAAGTTCGGTTTTTTCAAAAAGTTTTTCGCTAAAAATGATCGACTGGGTAAATGCCGTTTTTAATAACGTGTACATTCACAGCGCGTTTTATTTTATTTTAGTCGTTGTTTTTACGTATTTTTATACCGCCATTACTTTTGATCCAAAAGAGATTTCTAAGAATCTTCAAAGATTCGGCGGATTTATAACGGGTATCCGGCCTGGCGAATCAACCGCCAATTTCCTTTCCAAAATTACCAGCCGTATTATTCTTTGGGGCGCCGTATTTTTGGGATTAATCGCGATATTACCTAACATGGTTCAAATAATCACGGGGCTTAATTTTTTAACTATCGGCGGCACGGCGATTTTGATAGTCGTTTCGGTTGCGTTGGAAACAATAAAGCAAATTGATTCTCAATTGGTAATGCGCGAATATGAATAATAATATTGCGGTTATATTTTACGGTCCGCCTGGATCGGGAAAAGGCACGCAAGCCAAACTTCTTTCGGACAAGCTTAATTTGTATCTTTTCGATACTGGTGATTTTTTAAGAAAAATTTTCAGCAACCCGAAATTTAAAAATAATAAAGAAATTCAAGCGCAGAAGAAGCTTTACAATAAAGGGAAGCTGGTTTCGGTAGAATGGGTTTTAAAAAATGTCAGCCAGAAAGTAAAAGAATTGGCAAAATTGGACCAATCCGTAGTTTTTAGCGGTTCGGCAAGGAGTTTGTTTGAGGCTTTTGGCGACAAAAAACACGAGGGTTTGATTAAAATTTTGGAAGAAATCTTCGGCCGAAATAATTTGTATTTTTTCTACTTGGACATTCCAGACAAAGAGTCAATCAAAAGAAACAGCCAGCGGTCAATTTGTCCGACTTGTAAAAATGTCCTTTTGGCTTTCGCGTCAAATATGAAAAATTGTCCGCTTTGCGGAGACAAAATTAAACATCGCAGCGACGACAAAAAAGAGATTATCGTAAAGCGTCTTAAGGAGTACAGACAGATGACTTTGCCGGTTATTAGCGAATTGAAAAAGAAAAAATATAAAGTTATTAAAATTGACGGCACGCCCGCGCCATATAAGATTTTTAATAAAATTCTCGGTTATTTCTAATGGTAAAAATTTATACTCCGGAAGAAATTAGAATAATCGCCGAAAGCGGGAAAATTTTAGCCATTGTTTTTAAACAGCTTAAACAAGAAATAAAAATCGGGATTTCTTTAAAGTATTTGGATAGCTTAGCTCAGAGGATTACAAAAAAAAATGGCGCCCAGCCGGCCTTTTTGGGATACAGGCCCGAAGGCGCGCGAAAGCCATACCCGGCTTCTATTTGCGCTTCTTTGAACGACGTTATTGTGCATGGGCTTCCCAGCGACTACCAATTAAAAGAAGGCGATGTTTTAAAAATCGATTTTGGAGTTAAATACAAAGGACTTTATTCTGACGCGGCATTTACCGTTGAGTTGGGGGAAATTTCAGCTGAAGCTAAAAATTTAATAAGAGCCACAAAGAGCGCCTTAGAAGAGATGATTCGCCATGCTAAGCCTGGCAATCATTTAGGAGATTTGGGTTGGGTTGTGGAAAGAGTAGCAAAAAAATTTAATGTTAGCGTTATAAAAGGTTTGACTGGCCACGGAATTGGAAAAGATCTTCATGAAGCTCCGGTTGTTTATAATTACGGCGAAAAAGGAAAAGGGGTGGAGTTAAGGCCGGGAATGGTTTTGGCTCTGGAGCCGATGCTTTCAACCGGAAGCGGAGAAATAAAACAAAAATCAGACGACAGCTGGGCAACAAGAGATGGCAAATTTTCCGCGCATTTTGAACATACAATAGCGATTACAGAAAAGGGATGCGAGGTACTGACTTTGTAGTGAATTTTGGCTTGATAAAATTTGATTTTATTTAATTTAGATTCGTTTGCGTCTATTATATATAATATTTTCTTGATCTATTATATATATTTTGAGCTTTTAAATTTCTTGTCCTATACGAATATTTGACGATCGTCAATTATTCGTATAGAAGGGGTTGACAAAATAGTAAAAATATATTTATATTGAAATAGAACTTATCTAATAAAACACAAGAGGCGAAAGCCGGAAAGGATGAAAAATGATATTCGAGATTTTTCTGAAGGTTGTGGGGATTTTTGTTGACGTGATTGCGATTCCAGTGGCGATAGTGGCTAACGTAAGCAGTCATCAGATGGCGATGGAGATCCTTGGCTGGTCGGATGATGTCAAGGAATGGTTGAGGACGCACAGGCCCGTTCCTCTGAACATTATTTTGACGGTATCCGGGTTTGCGGTATCTGGTGTCGCGGCCACCATTATTTGGTCGGCATGGCACTTTTCTAGCCCGATGTACGCCACCGTCGGCGACAGAATCGGTTTTTCGGTGGCCGGAGGGTTCCTGTACCTCTCCGGATTGGCACTGTATTTGCTCGTTTTTCGGGGGTATTTTCGAAAGGGTAGGCGGGGCGTTTAACGCCCCTTTTTCTTGCCCGGGTAGTAGAAATTCGACAGGCTTCGCTAATAGATTGGTCGAATTTCACTAATTTTACTATCGCGGGCTGGCGCTTTTAAATTGGATATAATATAATTAATTATTCATCAAAATGAAAAAACCTTATCTCTCCGTTATTATTCCGGCTTATAATGAAGCAAAAAGATTGCCCTTAACTTTAATTGACGTAAATAAGCATCTTTCCAAGGCGGATTTTGATTATGAAATAATAGTTGTTGACAACAATTCTAAAGACGCTACTTTTGAGGTTGCCGAAAGATTCACTCACTTGCTAAAAAATGCAAAGGTGATAGAGTGTACCATTCAAGGAAAAGGCGCGGCAGTAAAAGCCGGTATGCTTGCGGCAAAGGGCGAGTATAGGCTGTTTATGGACGCGGATAATTCCGTATCGGTTGATCAGGGGATTAGCGCGCTTAAATATTTCAAAGAAGGCTACGGAGTTGTTATTGGCTCGCGCGACGTAGGCGGCGCTAAAAATGACCAGCCGTGGTACAGGCAAATCGCCGGTAATATTGGAAATCTAATAATCCAAACTTTGCTTTTACCGGGGTTATGGGATACGCAATGCCCGATGAAAGTATTTACGGGCGAGGCTGCGGAAAAGGTTTTTCGAAAAATGAAAATAAATAAATGGGGCTTTGATGTGGAAGCGTTGGCATTGGCTAAAAAATTCGGATTTAAAATTAAAGAAGTCCCGGCTATTTTTATAAACGACCCGAATTCAAAAGTAAAAGCTTCCGCTTATATCAAAACATTTTTAGAAGTTTTTAAAATCAGGCTGTGGCTGTGGTTTGGAAAATACGAAAATTAAGAAATAATTCCGAAATAAATATTTTAAAGTAAAAACCTCGTTTTAACGAAGGAAGAAATTTATTATTATGACGCATTATTTGTCTAAGGAGGGTCTCGAGGAATTGAAAGTGGAATTAAAACGGCTCAAAAAAGACGAAACTTTTGAAATTGCCGAGAGATTAAAAAAAGCCAAAGAGTTTGGAGATCTTTCGGAAAACTCCGAATATTCGGAAGCGAAAGACGCGCAAGCCAAACTGGAGGCGCGTATGTTTGAATTGGAAGAAGTAATTAGAAACGCTGAGATAATAAAAAAATCTCCGGGTAAGAAAAGCATAGTTCATATTGGCTCAACTCTGACTGTTTCCAAAAATGGAGATATTATAAAATACACCATTGTCGGTTCAATGGAGGCTAAGCCCGAAGCAAAGCTTATTTCTAACGAATCGCCATTGGGAAGGTCTTTTTTGGGTAAAAAAATCGGAGAAGTTGTGGAGACAACTTTGCCCAACGGAAAAGTTTTCAAATATAAGATAATTGAAATCGAATAATTTCAAAGGCCCAATTTACAAAAAAATATGTTTTGGGCAGATAAAATAGCGGAAGAAATAAAAAATGAATATCGGGACAAAATCGCCAAAAATGAGGCGATTATTATTCGAGATGAAAAAACAGCTTCCGGAAAAATACATGTCGGGTCTCTAAGGGGCGTTGTGATACACGGAATAATCTCCGAGGTTTTAAACGAGCAGAACATTAAAAATAAATTTCTTTATGAAATAAACGATTTTGATCCGATGGACGGATTGCCGGTTTATTTGGATAAGGAGACTTTTTTGCCTCATATGGGTAAACCGCTTTGTAATATCCCTTCGCCTGACGGAAAAGCTAAAAATTACTCGGAATATTTTGGAGAAGATTTTGTTGGCGTTATAAAATCTTTGGGTTTTTATCCGGAAATTTATTTATCCAGCGATTTGTATAGAAAAGGAAAATACAACGAGGCGATAAAAATCGCTTTGGAAAACGCCGATAAAATAAGAGAAATTTATAAAAAAGTTTCTGGCGCTAAAAAAGAAGAAAATTGGTTGCCGGTAAGTGTTATTTGTCAAAATTGCGGGAAAATCGGCACAACTAAAGCGATTTATTTTGATGGCAAGGAAGTAGAATATATTTGCGAAGAAAATTATGTTGAATGGGCAAAAGGTTGCGGCTACCGCGGAAAAATTTCTCCTTTTGACGGCAATGCCAAACTTCCTTGGAAAGTGGAGTGGGCCGCAAAATTTTCGATTTTAGACGTTAATGTGGAGGGCGCCGGCAAAGACCATTCGACAAAGGGCGGCGCAAGAGAGGTGGCTGATGCCATCAGTAAAGAAGTATTTAAAAGAAAACCACCGTTTGATATTAAATACGAATTTTTTCAGGTTGGCGGAAGAAAAATGTCTTCGTCAAAAGGGGCGGGTTCGTCAGCGAAAGAAATCGCGGATTCGCTTCCGCCGGAAATTTTCAGGTTCTTACTTTTATATAAAGAACCGCGTCAAGTCATAGATTTTATCCCGGACGGTGATACGATTCCGATTCTTTATGACAATTACGACAAAATGGCTGAAGATTATTTTACGGATAGAAAAGGAGATTATAAACGGATTTTTTATTTGAGTCATACGCCCCAGCAGCGCGAAGAAATCACAAAAAGATTTTTACCGAGATTTTCGCAAATCGCTTTTTTGGCGCAGATGCCGCATATAAATATCAGCCAAGAGGTTGAAAAAATTAAAACTGAAAAATTATCCGATGAAGACGAAAACGAGGTTGAGTCTCGAACCAGATATGCTTTGAAATGGCTTTCTGTTTACGCGCCGGAGGATTATAAATTTGAGCTCCAAACAAAAGAAGTTCCTTTAAAAGCAAAAGAGCTAAGCGAAAAACAAAAACAAGCTTTGAAAATAATTTTGGATTATGTCAGTTCAAAAGATGTTTTGGACGGACAAGAGTTGCACAGCAAGCTTCATGAAATTAAAAGTGATTTAAAAATAGAACCGAAAGAATTTTTCAGCGCTATTTATTTAAGTTTTTTAGGTAAAATTAGCGGGCCCAAGGCGGGATGGTTTTTGAGTGTTTTAGACAAAAAGTTTTTAGAAAAGAGGCTAAAAGAAGTAGTTAATAGTTAGTAGTCGCCATTTTAATGCCATGACCTTAACCGAACAAATTAAAGACAAACTTGATATTGTCGATTTTATTGGCTCGTATGTCCAGCTAAAGTCGGCGGGCAAAAACTTAAAGGGGATTTGTCCTTTTCATAAGGAAAAAACCCCGTCTTTTATGGTATCTGGCGACAGGCAAATGTGGCATTGTTTTGGTTCGTGCAGCGAGGGCGGGGATATTATCAAGTTTTTGATGAAGTATGAAAATATTGAATTCTCTGAGGCGCTCAAAGTTTTAGCGGAGAAAGCCGGCATCGAAATCCGAAAAGTAAGTCCGATGGAGCAAAAACAATTTGGAATTTTGTATGACATCAATGAAGCCGCCAAAAATTTTTTTAAAAGTACGCTTTTAAATAGCCGTGAAGCGCAGGATTATTTGAATTCGCGGAAATTAAATAAAGAAACCATAGATGAGTTTGGAGTGGGTTTTGCGCCAACTAATTCTGATGAGCTCACTCTTTATTTGATTAATCTCGGTTACGAAATAAAAGACATTGAAAGGGCGGGATTAAATTTTAAAAGCGATCGAGGCGGATATTTTGACAGGTTCAGGGGAAGAATTATGTTTCCTATAGACAATCATTTTGGCAAAACGGTTGGTTTCAGCGGCAGGATTTTGCCAAAATATGACAACGGTGATATGGGTAAATACGTAAATAGTCCGGAAACGCTTATATATAATAAATCGAAAATTCTTTACGGATTAAGCAAGTCTAAAAATTCTATACGTGAAGAAAGCCGGGCGGTTTTGGTTGAGGGGCAGATGGATTTTTTGATGCTTTGGCAGGATGGCGTTAAAAATATCGTGGCCACCTCGGGAACGGCTTTAACCGGCGAGCATTTAAGGACCTTGAGAAAACAGACTGATAAATTAATTTTTTGTTTTGACAACGATGAAGCCGGAATAAAGGCGGCCGAAAGAAGCATTGAGTTGGCGAATCAAACAGACTTTAGCGTTAATATCCTGGTTTTAAAAGATTATAAAGACCCGGCCGAGGCAGTAGAAAAAAATCCAGGTTTGTTCAAAAGCCTAACTCAAAGCGCTAAGCCGGTTTTTGAGTTTTATTTTGAAAGGTATTTACCTTTGTTAAACGACGGCGATTTTTCAGAAATTAAAAAAAATATTCGTTTTGTTTTGTCCAAAATAAAAAATATTTCGAGTCCGATTGAAAAATCCCATTGGCTGAAAGAATTGGCGAATCGGACAAAAATGGATGAAAAAGCTTTAATGGAAGAAATGGAAAAATTAACCGGTTTGTTTTCCAAGAAAACAGTGGAAATGGTTCAAAATGAAACCTTTTCTCAAAAAGACCGTTTAGAACTTATAGCGGACAGAGTTATCAGCATAGCAATGGCCCAAGAGCCTATGTTTATAAAAATAAGCGATTATGCGGATTATTTACCTAAAGAACACTGTTTAATTTATCAACAGTTAAAAGATAAAGTTCAAGCGGAAGATCCGGGAACAGTAAAAATGTTGGATTCTTTATCTCTCAGGTCGGGGTTTGAACTTGAGCTTTTTGAAAATGATCTCGACAAATTAAGCAAAGAATTTGAAAGCCTCCTTTTAAATCTAAAGGCCGAATATTTAAAAAAAGAAAGAGAGAATTTAATGCTAATGATTAGCGAGGCTGAAAAAGCAGGCGACGGAGAAAAATTGGGAAATCTTTTAAAAAAATTTGACGAATTGTCGAAAATAATACAAAATGTATAAAATGAATCCCACACATAACTTACAAGGAGTTGTTGTGAAGATTCTATAAAATATAAAAAAATTTACGTGGTTTAACCTTATTAAATTAAAACCTTAGTAAGTTAATTTCGTAAGTTATGTGTGGGATGAAAAAAAAGACCTCCAAAAAGCGAAATTCTTTTAAAAAAACCTCTTCAAAAAAGCCAAAAATCAAAAAAAGAAAGATTTTAACTCGAAGACCTAAAAAACAGAAAAAGGCCAAAAAGGCCTTAATTTATCACAAGCGAAAAAAAATAAAAGCGAAAGAGGCTATTTCAGGTGAAAACGAGGCTCTTATAGCTGAAGTTATAAAAAGAGGAAGAAGCCGGGGTTTTATAACCGATGCGGAAATTTTATATCACTTTCCAAATATCGAAGAGGATATTTCTTTATTGGAGGAAATCTACGATCGTTTGGCAAAAAGCGACATAAAAGTTATTGAAACTTCGGCTTTAATTCCTGTTGTCGCAGCGGAAATTACGAAAAAAGAATTGGAAGAGGCGACTATTATAAATCAGACTTCGGAAATGCCGGACTCCGTGCAACTATATTTAAAGGAAATAGGCAGAACGCCGCTTTTGACGGCGATAGAAGAAAGAGAAATAGCCAAGAGAGTTTCCAGAGGCGACGAAGAGGCGAGAAGAAAATTGATTCAAGCCAATCTTCGTTTGGTTGTTTCAATCGCAAAAAAATACGCTTATCGCACGCATCAATTGAGTATTTTGGATTTAATTCAAGAGGGCAATATCGGCCTTTCAAAAGCGGTGGAAAAATTTGATTATAGGAAAGGATTTAAATTTTCCACTTACGCCAGCTGGTGGATAAGGCAGGCGATAACCAGAGCTTTAGCAGATCAGGCGCGAACCGTCAGAATCCCGGTCCATATGATAGAAACGATTTCCAAGTTTACCCAGACTAAGAGGCGATTAATGCAAGAATTAGGCCGGGAACCGCTTCCGGAGGAAAGCGCCATTGAAATGGGCACAACTGTTGATAAAATTTATTATTTGCAAAAAATTTCCCAGGAAATTATATCGCTCGAAACGCCTTTGGGCGACGATGAAGACTCCACCCTGTCGGAGCTTATAAAAGACGAAAAAAATCTTTCGCCAGCGCAGACAGCGGATTTGTCTTTGCTTAAAGAAAAAGTCAGGGCGATTTTAGTGGATTTAACGCCAAGAGAACAGGAGATTTTAAAATTGAGATTTGGCTTAGATGACGGCATTACACATACATTGGAAGAAGTTGGTAAGAAATTTGGCGTTACCAGAGAACGCATCAGACAAATTGAAGCTAAGTCGCTTTTGAAAATGAAAGCGCATCACAGGTCGAAGGAACTAGAGGAATACTAGGGGCAGTAGTTAGGAGTTAGTATTTAGCAGTTAAATAAAAATCATGAACTCAGAGCAATTACGAAAATCTTTTTTAGATTTTTTTAAATCAAAAGGTCATGCGATTATTCCGTCTTCATCTTTAATACCAGATGACCCGACGGTTCTTTTGACAACCGCCGGAATGCAGCAATTTAAAAAATATTACACCGGCGAGCTTAACGCGATGAGCGATTTCGGGTCTCAAAGAACTGCTTCGTGCCAAAAAAGTTTTCGGACCAGCGATATCGAAGAAGTCGGCGATAAAACGCATCTGACTTTTTTTGAAATGCTTGGCAATTTTTCTTTCGGCCCTGTGGGAAGCGACAAGCCGGACGATTTGGAAACAGAAGGTTATTTCAAGAGTTCATCTATTTATTGGGCGTACGAATATATTACTAAAGTTCTGGAGATTGGATTAGACAGAATTTATGTGACTATTTTTGAGGGTAATGACGAAGTTCCTTTTGATGAAGAGTCGTACAAAATTTGGCATGAAGAAATTAAAATGCCGAAGGAAAAAATTGTAATGGGTAACCGCGCGGATAATTTTTGGGGGCCGACCGGAGATTCCGGCCCGTGCGGTCCGACAACGGAAATTTATGTGGACGGAGTTGAGGTTTGGAACGTTGTTTTTAACGAATATTTTCAGGAAAAAGGAGGGAAGTTGAGAAAAGTTGAAAATCCGGGCGTTGACACTGGAATGGGCTTTGAAAGGTTACTGTCGGTTTTGCAGGCAAAAGAAAGTGTTTTTGAAACCGATGTTTTTGATGGTCTTGTTTCTAAAATAAAAGAACTGGCGCCTTCTTTAGCGGGCAAAGAAAACGGCAAAGAAAATATTGTCCGGATTTTTTCCGATCATTTGAGAGGAGCGACTTTTTTGATAGCAGACGGCATAAGGCCGTCGAATAAAGAGGCGGGGTATGTTTTAAGGCGACTAATACGCCGATTACTGGCTTATGAAGTTAAATACGACATTCACGCTAATTTTTTCTCTGACGCGATAAAAATCATTAAAAATAAATTTGCCGAAGTTTATCCGGAGCTAAATAACGATAAAATTATTCTGGATGTTTTGGAAGATGAGCGAACAAAATATCAAGAAGCAATAAGTTTAGGCGCCAAAGAAATAGAAAGACTTAACGCTTTAGGCGAAAAGATTACCGGAGTCATTGCATTTAACTTATATCAAACCTTTAGTATTTCGCCGGAAATCACCTTGGAATTGTCGAAGAACGTTGATAAAGATAATTTTCAAAAAGAATTTAATGAAGAAACAAAAAAGCATCAGGAAATTTCCCGCGCCGGAGTTGAGAAAAAATTTGGAGGTCACGGTTTAATTTTAGACACCGGCGAGCTTAAAGCGGGAAGCGAGGAAGAAATGAAGAAGGTTGTCCGTTTGCATACCGCCACTCATTTGCTTCATCAGGCGCTCAGAGATGTTTTGGGCGACAATGTCGATCAGCGTGGCAGTGACATTAATCCCGAGCGGGCTCGCTTTGATTTTCTTTTTAACAGAAAAATTACGGTTGACGAGCTTAAAAAAGTTGAAGAAAGCGTGAATAAAAAAATAAATCAAAAACTACCGGTTCGTTTTAAAGAAATGCCAAAAGAAGAAGCGGAAAAAACCGGCGCCCGCAAATTTTTTAAAGGTAATTACCCGCCAATAGTAAAGATTTATTATATTGGTCAGGAGAACGATATTTCTAAAGCGTATTCCAAGGAGTTCTGTGGCGGACCCCACGTGGAAAATACTTCCGAGATCGGAAAATTAAAAATTATTAAAGAGGAGGCGAGTTCGGCCGGAGTCCGCCGGATAAGGGCGGTAATTAGTGATTAAACAAAAATATGAAAATACTGGATTTTTTGAAAAAAATTTTCATTTTTCGGTTTTTCGATAAGATGGAGGATAAAATTAGGCGCAAATTAAGCCATCACCCGGTTGTTTACGCGATGATCGGAAGCGTGGGGATAATCTTGTTGTGGCGCGGTATTTGGATAATAGCGGATAATTACAATATGAGCGGATTGGTGTCTATTGTTTTAGGGACGGTAATTTTATTGGCAACCGGTCTTTTTGTGTCGTTTTTTGTAGGCGACCAGGTAATAATCAGTGGAATTAAAGAGGAGAAAAGAATAGACGAAAAAACCGCGGAGGAGATAAAAAAAGAAACAGAGGAAATAAAAGATATAAAAACGGAACTTAAGGAGATAGAGAAAGACCTCGAGGATCTCAAAAGTAAGTAGGGGCTTTATATTAAGCAATTTTTAAAAACTCCGGCAATAAAAGCCGAAGTTTATCGTCTTTACTATGAATAAAGGAAGGTCGTTTAAAAGCAAAGATTTGGAGAAGCAATTTCTGGAAGCTTATGATCAATACGCAGAAGCGATTTTAAGGAATGCCTATCTTAGGGTGAACAGCCGGGCCATAGCTCAAGATTTGACTTCGGAGACTTTTGTTAAAACATGGCAGTTTATCGCCGGTGGCGGAGAAGTAAAGAATTTCAAAAGTTTTTTGTATCGGGTATGCAATAATTTGATCATTGATTATTACAGGAGCAAGGCGAAAACCAACGTGTCTTTAGAGGATGTGGTCGAACAATCCGAGCCGGTTCAAGAGGCGCCATATAAGGATATTGATACGGGTATTGCCTTTGAGTCCATAAAAAAACATTTGGATTCTTTGCCTCATGATTACAAACAAATTTTGATACACCGATATATTGACGAGTTGGATATCGTGGAAATTAAAGAAATCACCGGAAAATCAATGACAAATATTTATACAATAATTCATCGAGGTTTGAAGATGTTGAGGGAAAAAATAAATGAATCCCACACATAACTTACAAAAGTTATTGTGGAGATTATATAAAATATAATTAAAAAATTTACGCAGCTTAACATTATTAAATTAAAACCATAATAAGTTAATCGTGTAAGTTATGTGTGGGATGAAAAGGAAAATTAAACCCAAATTAATATTGAAAGAATTGAAGAAAATTTCTTCTGATGAGAATTTTTTAAAGTTCTTGCGTGAGGGGCTGGTTAATTATATTAAAACGAATCCGGCAGTAAATTACGAAAAAGAATCTTTTCAAAAAGCGCCATTTAGAATAAGAATGGCTCCAGTTGCGCTTTTTGGAATAATAGCTGTTTTATCGGGTGCGGGAACAGTTGCCGCGTCTCAAAATAGTTTGCCCGGAGAAGCGTTGTACAATATAAAATTATTAAGCGAGAAAGCGCGAGTCGCGGTTATTTTAAATCCAAAAACCAAGGCGGATTTGCGGTTCGCGCTGGTTCAAAAAAGAATAGACGAGGCGAAAAAATTTCTTGAAAAAGCAAAAATTGAGCAAACGGCGCGCCAACAACAAGAATTGGATTTAAGCGCCGCGGTTGATAATTTTAATGAGAATCTTAGCGGAGTTTACGGCTGGGCTGATAATTTGAAGAAAAAAGGTAATTTTGAGGACGCGATTCAAGTAAATTCCGATTTAAAAACCGCAGCCAGCGTTTATCAGCAGATTTTAGAACAGAATCTTGACGGCGATATTTATGAAAAAACCAGCGAAATAAACAAGAGCATGGCCATTGTTGACGAGTGGAAAAATAAAACGAAAAGAGAGATTGAAGATATTAACCAAAAAGAATCATCCGGAGCTAGATTAACCGGTTTTGAAAATAGCGCTCAAAATAAGATAAATGCCGCCTCTAGAAAGGTTGAAACAATAGAGAAAATATTTCAAAAAAAGAAAGATAATTTAGATTCTCAAGTCCAACAATTGTCCCGACAAAAAATAGAAGACACTAAACAAATTTTGGAAAACGCCCAAAGCGATTATAACAGCGGAAATTATGAAAAAGCCTTTGAAAAATCTCAGGATTTGATAAAAAATCTTTCCGGGACCAAAGCGTTTTTTGAGATTTCCCCGGAGATTAATTATGATAGTTTAAAGAATTTATGGAATGAAGATAAGGGTAGCGGCGATAACGGGGAAAATATAAAAATTGAGAGAGCTAAAAATTCGGGAAAAAGCGGAGAAAAGACAAAACCGCAAGAAAACAATCAAGACGATAAGCAAGAAAATAATTAAGAAAAGCAAAATCAGCAAGAACAAAAAAACAGTGAGGATTAATTTATCCCGCACTTTTCCCGAATGCTCCGGGGAAAAGTGCGGGATTTATTCGCCTTTTAGTTCGCGTGTTTTGTATTTTACTTCTTCTAATAAACCGCGTAAATAGGCTATTTCAGTATTTACCCGGTGAAGGTTATTAAAAGTGATAGAGCCGCGGCTAACACGCTCATTTTTGTCCTTTTGGGCGATGGCGGCGTTATAATTAATTTCTAATTTCTCGGCTATTTTTTCGAGGTCTTTTATTTTTTCTGCCAGCTCTTTTGATTGCCCTTCTAAATCTTTCATGTCTTTTATGTCGCGATTTTTTTCAAAGGAAAAAACTTCGGTAAATTTACCGGGCTGGGGACGGGTTTTAGCCGGCTTAACGTTTCTTATGGCTTCGCCGGCTTTTTTAAAGTCGATGATATTATTTAGATTTTCAGATTTTTCAAGATTTTCCATAATTAGATTTTAACAGAAAAAATATTTTAAAAAAGCCGCCTTGCCCAGAGGACTTGGCGGCGGATCTTATTTCTGTTAATCACCGAGTTATCGGCGACAATCAGGACAAAGATCGTTTTCGTCCAGATGTTCATTTCGGGTAACACGTTGGCACTTTTTGCAGTATGCCCCATCTCCATTCAAGAGTAGGTAGAAATTGTCGATCGTCTTGTTTCCGCCGTAAGGGGATTTTCCTCCTTTGGGCGGGTCGTTCGAAGAAGGTGTGCGCGTCAGAAATCCCATAAGATCCTCCTTGATAGTTAGATGGTTTGTAGTTTATACGACGCTACCTTCTTTGCGGAGGTTTTCCGCGCAGGTGTCGCAGACCTGGCCAACGCCTTCAACATAGTTTCTGCGAAGGTCCACAGGGGTGTTTCTCGTGTAAGGAGTTTCTTTTTGACAGATGACGCAAATTTCTTTCTGGTCTTTTTCTTTCTTTTTCATCTCGCGAGTCCTCCTTCGGTATAGTGTTTTTGCTCGAAAATCGCAAAAATCGGCTGATTTGAACTGTAAAAATAATATCAAGAAAACAGGGGATTGTCAAATAAAAAACCCAAAAGAGTTTTTTATTTTGGGGAATAGTGAGTGCGGGGCGAGGTAAGATGAAATAAATCTATGAAATTTATAAATTGTGAATAATATGTGGTTAGAATTTTAATATGGTGGTATAATATAAAAAGTTGCGGACGCGCAATTTTTAAATATGAGAAAAATAAAAATAGCTCAATTAGCTCCGCTTTGGATTCCAATACCGCCACGCACTTATGGCGGCATTGAATTAATGTTGTCTTTACTTACGGAAGAATTAGTGGCGAGAAATTACGACATTACGCTTTTTGCCTCCGGCGATTCAAAAACTTCGGCAAAATTATTTCCTTTAACAGAAAAAGGGATTTGGTTGCAAAAAGGATTGCGTAGTCCTCATGCCTACGTAAGTGTTGCGATTGAAAAAATTTATAGACATAAAAATTCTTTTGATTTATTTCATAATCATGCTGATTTTTTTATGTTTCCGCTAACCCTTCTTTTAGAGGGAGCGCCTACCCTAACAACCCTTCATCGTCCGATAGATTCGGTGACAGCCCAAGCCTACAAGGCTTACGATAAGATAAATTTTTGCGCCATTTCCGAAGATCAGCGGCAGAGCGCTGAAGAAAATGGCATTTCAACAGTGGGCGTTGTTTATAATGGTATTGCCACCGACAAATATCTTTTTAAGGAAGCAGCGGGTGATTATTTTATGTATCTGGGACGACTTAACAAGGAAAAAGGAATTGTTGACGCGATTGATATTTCAAGAAAAGCGGGGGTAAAACTTTTGGTTGCGGGGAATGTCGTTGGCGCTGATGAGTGGAATTATTTTTTTCATGAAGTTCAACCATTGCTTAATGAAGAAAATGTTAATTTTGTCGGCCATGTGGATTTTAATGAAAAAGTGCGATTGCTTGGCGGCGCAAAAGCATTGCTTTTTCCGATTGACAGAAGAGAGCCCTTTGGTCTTGTTATGATTGAGGCGATGGCCTGCGGTACGCCGGTGATTGCTTATCGTCGCGGGTCAGTGCCAGAAGTAATTAAAGATAAGAAAACCGGGTTTATCGTTAAAACCAAAGAAGAGATGGTAGAAGCTATAAAAAAAATTAACACAATTAAACGCGAAGATTGCCGTGCCCATGTTGAACAAAACTTTACCCTGAAGCAAATGGTTGATGGATATGAAAAAATTTATAAAAAAATAGTTTAACTTATTTGTATGAAAAAACTTCGTATAGCTCAAATTGCTCCTCTTTGGATAACCATTCCGCCTTTAAAATATGGCGGGATTGAAAGAATTATCGCTATGCTTTGTGATGGTTTAACCGCCAAAGGGCACGAAGTAACGCTTTTCGCTTCGCCCGGTTCAACGGCTAAGGGGAAATTGATTTCGGTTTTTGAAAAGCCATTATTAGACGTCAATATATCCTGGTCAAATCCAATTTGGAATTTGCGCAATCTTTCTTTGGCAACGGAAATGGCGAATGAAGGCAAGTTTGATATTATCCATACCCATCTTGATATTTGGAGTTTGTTTTTTCACAACCTTACAAAAACTCCGGTAATCCATACCATGCACAATCCGCTTTATCGGACAAACGCGGATGCGAATAAAGACGATCGTTTACGGCTTTTTATGGAAGAGGCTAAAAGAACAAACATTGTTTTTATTAGCCAGTCGGCCAAAGATCAAGCAATGCTTAATTTCCCGGAAGAACGGGCAAGAATTATTTATAATGGAACAGATTTATCTCATTTTCAATTTAACGAAAAAGGCGGAGATCATTTTGTTTGGATTGCTAGGGTGAATAAGCACAAAGGTATTGAAAATGCCATTGCGGCGGCGGAAAAATTAGGCGCTAAATTGCTTTTGGCCGGGCGAATTGACCCAACTCAAATTGAATATTTTGGAACATATATCAAGCCGCACTTAAATGAAAAAATTAAATATGTTGGTGAATTAACCGAGGAGCAGTTATCTGATTTTTACGGTCCGGCCAAAGCTTGTTTATATCCGATAGAATGGGAGGAGCCGTTTGGTTTAGTGGTGACAGAATCAATGGCTTGCGGCACGCCGGTGATTGCTTATCGCAGAGGTTCAATGCCCGAACTTATTGAAGATGGTAAAACGGGTTTTGTGATTAACAGCGATGTTGATTTGCTTGTTGAGACAATGAAAAAAGTAGATCAAATTGATAGAAAATTAGTCAGAAAGAGCGTTGAAGAAAAATTCAGCAAGGAAATAATGGTTGAAAATTACGAAAAAGCTTATTACGAATTATTACAATGAAAAAACTTAAGATCGCTACGATGGTTACCGGGCATTTTACTACTCCTCCGCCAAAAGGAATAGTTTATGCTCCTATGGATATTGCCGTTGATGTAAGCGAAGGCTTGGTTAGAAAAGGGCACCAAGTTGATTTTTATGGTCCCGAAGGAACAAAAGTTAATGTAAGCAATATCGTTTCGGTTGGGTTGAAAGCGCTTAATCAGCCAGAAGGTCAAGCAATCACTAAGGGGGAAAATGTTGGTAATGCGGAAATTAATAAAATTTTTAATCTTTGGGATCAATATCTGATCGCGAAAATGTTTGCAGAGGCTGAAAGGGGAAATTATGATTTGCTTCATATTCATCCAGCTGACAGGGCTTTACCTCTGGCGCTTTCTCATTTTAAAATTCCGGTTTTTTATACGCTTCACGACCCGATTTATCCTTGGAAAGCGGAAATATTTTCGATGTTTGCGAGCCAAAATCAGCATTATATTTCTATCAGCAATGCCCAACGTAAGCCAGCGCCCAATTTAAATTACGCGGCTACAATTTATAATGGTATTAATTTGGACGCCTTTCCGTTTTCCGAAAGCCACGATGATTATTTACTTTTTATCGGCCGTCTTCAGCCAGAAAAAGGTTTGGCTGAGGCAATTCAAGTTGCAAAAATGACTGGCGAAAAACTTTTGATTGTCGGCCCGCCAGTGACAGGCCCTTATTGGGATGAAAAAGTAGCTCCCTATCTTGATGAAAAGATTAAATATATTGGTTTTGTCCCGAGAGAAGAACTTTTTAAGTATTATCAAAGAGCTAAAGCCACACTTGTTCCCATTCAATGGGAAGAACCATTTGGCTTAATTTTGACGGAATCTATGGCTTGCGGAACTCCCGTTATCGCTTTTGAAAGAGGGTCCGTTCCTGAAATTGTTATAGACGGGAAAACAGGCTTTATAATTAAAGATAATAATTTAGAAGCTATGGCCGTCGCGGTGAAAAAAATTGGCGAAATAAACCGGGTTGATTGTCGGAAGCATGTTGAACAAAATTTTAGCATTGAACGTATGGTGGATTGTTACGAAGAAGCCTTTTTAAAAATCGTTTCTTAATCAGGTTTCGCTTTTTGGATTTGTGGATTAAATTCGGCAGAATAATTTCAAAAGTTTGTTGCTGTTTTTTATCGGGAGTCATTAAATCGGAAGTTCGCTTCGTATTTAATGGAGCCAAAATAAAATAACCCGCATGAAAGCGGATTATTTTATTTTGGCTCCGGCGGTAGGATTCGAACCTACAACCTTATCCTTAACAGGGATCTGCTCTACCGTTGAGCTACGCCGGAATCCTCCTTCGCGAAAGCTACGGAAGGACATGTATTCAATTTTACAAAAATAGTGTAGCAAAAAAGCGGGGGGCGTGCAACGGGCTGGTTTAGGTCAATTAGCGGGTATGTTATACTTAAAATGTCGATTTTAAATAATTTATTTGTTTTGTTTATCGCCCAATAACTTGTCCGAATGAGGCGTTATTTGGAAATAAATAGAGCAAAATTATAATGAAAATTAAAATAGCTTTAATTTCGTTGTTTCTTGTTCTGTTTTTTGTTTTTATCCTGAGCCCAGTTGAAGGATTTGCTCAAAACCAGGCCGTATTGCCAGGCGCGGGGCTTACTCCCGAAAGTCCATTTTATTTTTTAGATAAATTGGGCGAAACTCTTTTGCGATTTTTCACTTTTAATACCGAAAATAAAGCGAGATTAGAAATTGATTTTGCCAAAGAACGGATAGCGGAAATAATATCTGTTCTTGGAAGTAATGGCGTTAGCGCCAAGGGCCTTAGTGTCGCCGAACAGGGACTTAGTGATGATCTTTCAAGGGCGGTCGCAATTCTTACAGAGCAGAAACAAGCCGGAAAAGATACAAATAATCTTGCTAAAGAACTTTCAAATAATTTTGATCCCGCGCGAGAAACGCTTAAAAACACTTTCAAATCGGGGATACGCGTATTAGACGCTAAAATTGACGAATTAAAAACAAAACTTAAAGAAGTTCGTTTGGCCGGCAATACCGCTCAAGCCGAAGCGTTGTCAAAAGAAATTGCCGACCTTAAAGCCCAAAAACAACTTTTGAAACAGCATGAGGACAAGGATGACGGGGAAATAGAAAATGGGAATGATAATTTTGATGAAGCGTTGGGACTGAAGGAAGCGGCCGCGGAAAAAATTAAAGAAGCGGAAGAAGAAAAAGCGGATATTTTGAAAGAGGCGCAAGACGATAAGCTTGATATACCGGAGGGAGCGTTTAAGGAATTTGACAACACTCTTTCACAGGCCAAAGCCGCTTTTGACGCCGGTAATTATGAAGACGCCAAACGTTTGGCAAAAGAAGCCAAAAAAAGCTTAAAGGACGTGGAGAAGCATTTGGAGAATTTAAAAGATGCCAAAGAAGAAGAGGAAGATTTAAATGAAGAATCAGATATACAACAGCAAGAGTTGAAAAACGAATTAAACGGGGCAAACAATGAAGAAGCGGGAAAAATCAGAGAAGAAATGAAGCAAAAAAGCGAGGAATTGAAAAAGAAGCAGGAGGAAAATAAAAACGAACAAAAGCAAATTGAAAGCCAATTGGACGAAGTAAATAATGATTAAGGAAAAATAACAACTAATGCTTATCGATTATTAACACGAAAGGATTTTTAGATTTTATACGTGAATAGGGAGTTGTGGCGATCTTATCAGCGTTGTTATTGATTTTCTCGTGGTTACGCTTGTGGTTTATTACGGAGTAAAACTTATCGGTCTTGATAAGCTTGATAAGAAAAAGGAATAGATAAAGATAAAAAATTAGGAGAATCCTCCTTCGCGTAAAGCTACGGAAGGACATGGTAAATTTTATGAACGGGCAAAATAGGGAAGATATAAAAATTGGTTCAAGGGTAGGGGTTGTGTTAAAAGCGGACCAAAAAACCGGGATGCTCACTTACGGAATAGTGGTGGAAATTTTAACGAACTCCAATTTTCATCCGCATGGGATTAAGGTACGTTTAGAAGACGGACAAGTCGGCCGGGCGCAAAACATTATGCCGTCCAATGGTTAACCATTTTATAGGGGGGGGGTTGAATATATAAATTTATAAGCTACAATAAGACGGTATTAATATATGGAAACAAAGTCGAGTTTCTAACTATAAAAACAATCAAATGAACGGAACTATAAAAAGTCTTCCGGAAGGAAAAAGATTTGGATTTATTTCTCGCGAAGGCGAAGAAAAAGATTTATTCTTTCATTCCTCGGAATTGGTTGGCGTGGCGTTTGAAGATTTGAAGGTTGGCGATGCCGTCACCTTTGAAGTCGTTGACAGCGAAAAAGGTCAGGCTGCCGCAAAAGTATCGCGCGTCTAACTAAGCACCCGCAAAAAAACCGCCCTCTCATTGAGGGCGGTTTTTGTCTATAATTAGAATTAGCCGGCTGATAACCTTTTTAATAATCTCTCAGTGAAAATAAGCAAAAAAGAAATTATAGCGATTATTTTTCTGGCGATATTTCTCGCGCTGGCTTTTTTTACAACCAGATATTATTCCGATTTAGTCAGGGAAGCCACTGCTAAAACCGGAGTTTTGGGATTGCTTCTTTATGTGGCGATAACCGTATTGGCTGTAGTGGTCGCGCCTATCAGCACTTTGCCTTTGGTGATTGTCGCGGCTTCAGCTTGGGGGAATTTTGTCGCGGCGGCTTTAAGTATTATCGGCTGGACCTTGGGAGCGGTTATTGCTTTTATTTTGGCTAGAATTTTCGGCCGGCCGCTGGTAGCCAGATTGGTAAATTTGGAAAGAGTCCGGGCAATTGAAAATAAAATTCCGCAGAAAAATTTTTTTTGGAGCGTCGTGTTTTTACGCATGGTTTTGCCGGTTGATATTTTAAGCTATGGTCTCGGCTTGTTTTCAAACATAAAATTTTTGCCTTATCTCACTTCAACCATTATCGGCGTTATTCCCTTTGCTTTTATTTTTTCCTATTCGATCAAACTGCCGGTTTTTTACCAAGTTTTAGTTATCGGCCTCGCGTTTGTTATTGCCGCCCTGGGTTTTGTAAAATCGCAACGTTAGCTATTGGCTGGAATGGGCGCCGAAACCGCCTTTTTTTGTGTTATAATTTATTTATCATGGAAACAGAACAGCGGTTGGGGAGGAAAACTTTTTGGATTTTTGTTTTATCGAATTCCAAAGCGGCTTTCGCTTTTCTTTTGGTCACGATAGTTTTAATTGTCAGCCGGGGGTATGCGGGAAGCAACTTCACGGATATTTTTAATTACAGTATTATTGTGGCTGCTGCTGTTTTTGCCGTTTCTTTTTTGTTGGATATTGGTATTTCGTGGTTGGTATATATTAATTACACATTCTCCATAACGGAAAACGCTTTCAAAGTAAGAAAGGGGATTTTTAATAAAAAAGAAACCGCTATTCCTTACAGGCAAATACAGAGCGTTGATCTTCGCCAGGATGTGGTTGCTCAAATTATCGGCGTAAGCAAGCTGGTGGTATTAACAGCCGGGCACGACGATAACAATAAAACAGGCGAGGCAGAAATTGATTTTCCGGTGATAGACACGGAGTTTGCCAAAAATATACAAACAGAATTGTTGAAACGCTCCCAAACGGAAAAAATAGTTATTCAAAAAACGGGATGAACAAAGGATTTATAAGCGTGTTGGTTTTGATTATCACGGTGGCGATTATCGCGCTTTTATTTGTTAAGTACGCAGGCGTTTTTGTTAATAATCCGGGAAATTCTGCCACTTTTACAGAAC